>Ga0123357_10014713_pt1 | contig 10225 bp, 5 predicted proteins | sample TergutEmb28metaG_FD_89873 | JGI IMG/M metagenome (GOLD analysis project Ga0123357, IMG submission 89873) | Embiratermes neotenicus P4 segment gut microbial communities from Petit-Saut dam, French Guiana - Emb289 P4 | ecosystem: Host-associated > Arthropoda: Insects > Digestive system > Gut ... | reverse complement strand
CTATGAAGATGGAACCGATAGTGAGTTCCGAAACGTCGGCAATTAGAACTCAGACGCCGGGGAATTACCCAAAAAGGAATAAATTACATTTAGAACACGGCGAAAGCTTAAAAACAAGAAAGTCCTAATTTGCTTATATCTTTGAGTTGGAGTATATAATCTGTAATCTATATTGACATGCTTAGAAAATTCCGAAAGAGATAGGAAAACGGGTGTTGGGAAAGAGTAGATAAGCAGGGTATGTTTAACTCCTCACAGACAGTGGTAATCTAGTCTGTGTACAGGAAGAAGTAAATGAAATTTACAAACATGCAGGTATAAATATTTAAAGCAAAAAAAGATAGAATTTGTCCGGCATTCGCTGAATATAGAACACTCCATAAATAACCACATTAAAAAATTAGTAGGAATTAAAAATGTCAAAAGGAGTATTGAAATATAATTAAGCAACACACAGAGTAAAACGCGGAAACTTAAGGAACGGGGCTAACCACTCAGTGCAATAAGTGATGTGGACTGAATGCAAATTGCGCGCCAGACTGTGACATGACTGGAGTAGCCAAGACGTTGGAATACGAGCTATGTATGACACAAGGTACAGAGGATCCCTCATTGTAAATGTGAAGAGGGATAGCTTGGTGGTCGATACGTTCTACAAGTACTTGAAACAAAAAATGTCTACATGACGAACGGGATATACATCGAAAATTGAAATATGGTACTGAGACATTCCAACAAACGTATATATTCCAGCACCATCCACCATTATACGTATCTATAGCAAGGTTTGTGGACGACCGAATGACGTTTGTGTTTAATTGTAACATTTATTTCGCACGTTAAACCCTGCGCTTAACTGGAATTATATGGAGATTCAGTTCGTACCGCGAAAAGTACATATAACTTAACACTGTGGCTCCTTAGATAAATCACAGCTGTAGTGGAAAAGCAGCAATGTATTCTCAGTTGTTTCTAAGCTACATGTCACTGTCAAATTCGTAAAAATATTAAATATTGCACAAAAATTATTTCATTGCGAATTTGTCTACAGTGACTATACACCGTACGTAGGTCTTTATGTAAGTGACGAAGGCTGCACTGAAGCTAAAGAAACTTCGTTTGTTCAAGGCCTTCTTTAGACGTACAAGTTGGCTAAACAGATCTTAATAACAGTTACGCCGTTATTTTCCCAGTTTTCGTGTTGCCGTAAAACATTTCACGAGATCAAACGGAATCAGGCAAATAAGAAGCAGTAAGTATTAATATTATGAGTGTGCGCGTCTGTATCTTATCTCAGATATGCGGCACGCAAATCACATGTTTTCTGTGCCGTAGTGTATAATAATCTGTGGCCTATCTAGCTCTAGGACATTTTTCCACAATATTTCGTAAAGGGCACGATTTTCGGAAAGAGTAACAGAATATAAAACGCGTACTTCTCTACTGCTTCTATCTGAAACACTTCTCATTCTAAAAAGAATGCAGCTAAATATTGTCATAATTATATGTAGATCTACACGGAAATTACCCTCTTTCTTGTCATATTTTGAATTTTCTCGACATATATTCGAAAAATCCTCAAATATCATGTTTCATGGAATTCATCCAGTGAGAGCCGAGTTGTTCCATGCGGAGAGACGAACGGTACGGACGGATGGACATACAGACAAACGAAGATAATAGTCGCTTTCCAAGATTAAGAGAACGCGCTTAAAAATGGGCCCCTAGGTTGTCTCTGTTCAATATGAGATCCACAAGAAAAGGAGAAGTAAAATGGGTGCGGGCAGAACGTAAAACGTTTTGGGGTGTTGCACTTGGTGGTATTTATAGTAACTGAGAGACTTTAGTTGGTAAACGTTGCAGTTTTAATGTTTATTTTAACAGACCTCTGGCGTACCCAAAATGCGCAGTTTTTAGTGATGTAATTTGGAAGTCAAATTTGTTTCGTTGTATTAGGCAGCCTAATGATGGCTCACGGCAGTCGAAACATGTAGCCCACCTGCAGCCCAAACAGTTGTTTCAAGAAATTTATAGTTTTTTCAAATGTTTTTAAATTAAGTTGTGGTGAAGATTATCTGGGTGCAACACATGGAAAGAAAAAACAGAATGATATCTTCAGGCTTATCCAGGGAAGTGGACTGTTTAAGAAAAGGAGAAAAATAGCCAATAAATAAATAAGTACAGTAATTCTATGTTGTCAGAATTTAATGACCATGAAAAAAGAAATGGTCTATTGCTTCGTGTTCGGAAAGTCCTAGGTTCTGACTCCGTGTCCATATATCCTGACCGATGTTCTTCGACGCTATTTGTCCAAAATACTAATATTGTTGCTAAAGAAACTATGAATAAATACAAATATTCTTCCACGTTACAAAAATCTAACAGTTGCACAAGTTGTAGAGAAATTTCCATCCTTTTCTGTAACTCTTACGTCTGTCATATTCTGTAGACAAACCCCCCTACACTCCTTCATATCCTGTTCCACTGTAAACTAGTAAAAATTTCAAAACCCATCGTCTTAAGATCCGTATTAATATTATCCTCCCAATTACAACCAGGGACATAGTCAGGTGACGAGTAGTACTGCCACCCAGACGGCAAAGGGAAAGGGGTGGCAGAATGGGTGGCAAAGTGTAGAATATAAAAAAATTAATACTATTATCTTGTAGATATTTATATTATTGAGCCAAATATAGGAAAATTCAGTACCCATACTTGATGCCTCTTTGCTTAAATGTCACAACGTCTCTTACAGGCGGTCATTTTGATTATTCGTCCCGGGCGCCAAATGAAACCAGCTCCATCACTGGCTGCAAGCCAACACATACTTTGCATGTGACATATCCCTTTCGCGTCCAAGTACCGTCCAATCCGTGTAAGCGTTTCTGTTAATTAAGAAATATCTCCATTTCTAAATTCATACATATCATTGGTGATGGATGAGTGAATGAGAACAGTGCGTTAGTGGAAGGTACTGACGTGGCAATAGCGATGTACTCAGCGAAAACTCTGTTCCATTGCCAGTACACGTTGACTTTAGGGGTTTAGTCGCGTGTTATGTTAAGACAACTCTGAAGTTTCTCAGCATATTTCAACCCCCTTTTACAGTAAATGTGACAAATTAGTGCAAACCCAAATCGTGGAAGAGCTTCAACATAAAATGTGCCCAATTCTCAAAAACCGAAATAAGATGTTACACACAGGCCCCTAAAATATGTGGAAGCAGAAAAATATGAGTCAGATATTTTATTTTTTTTTAAGATAGGATCCTATTTATTTCGGTGGCAGGTACGAAGAATTTAGAACAAAATCTTTACATCCTCACAGAAGAATATCCGAACGTATCTCAGTTACGTGAAACGTTATTGCAAACAAAATTCTACAGTCTACAAACAGAATGACCGTCCAATTAAAGATTAGCATTATCCCAAGTTTGGTGTAGTGATTACATAAAATTAAAGAGCATAAGATATTCCAAAATGACATATTTTTACCGAATTTAATAAAAATCAATTACTTGGTTTACAGGATGTTAAAAAATACGCAAACATTTTACCATACGATACTGACTGATAATTGAGACACCTCTCTTACGTAATCTTCTCCGGTATCATATTGCACCACCGTCGTCTTGTTCCTCGGCAGCTAATCCTGAGATAAGTCAGGTGCAAAGTGCCTTAGAAGCCCCCCTGACTTTTTCGTCAGCGGGTTAAACAAGGGAAATCCATCAGAATTGTTTCAATGCATACTATAAGAGGTGTTCACATGGTTAGACTACGCTGCAGTACATGTGGTGTGCATAATTAATTCACCCGAAGGTCATCAAGCTCATTTATACAGGTATAACAAGTGTGAATGTTACATGACTAAAGAGCCTTCATTACCGCGCCCCGCAACCCCACGCCACTACAGCACCAAATTCCTATCTCTAAGAGACAGAATGCACGGAGTGTAAAGCTTCAAAACAGTGTCCAAAGTTTCCGTTTAAAATTCAACGTTGTTCACACAATTTGACAGAGAATGTGTTTGGATCTAAGCCGGTCATATGTGTGCAACATATTATTACATAACGAGGAGAGATTAACAATAATTTATATGGACCATTGAATGTGTTATGTAGATAGGACGGGTTTCGGGTCATAGTAAGTAGCAGAAGACGTTGCCCGTGTTACAGGGGATATTTGTTAAGAACTGTTGTATTACTATCAGGCATGAAGTGCTTCTACATGATGTTTAAAATTTCAGCTCACATATCACAGAAAATAAACCACGCTTCCATTATAGAGATTAATCACGTCATCTTCTTTATGAAGATAATCACAATTCATTCTGACAGTTACAAGAAACGGATAAACGAAATGTGTGTAAAAATGCACGGAATTTTGAAAGTCGCAGCAGCTAATACGTAGATTATCATATTTTAAAGGGTTGTATTAGTGTACTGTCTTTGGCCTCTCTGTAGGCACTCAGAAAAACCGTCTTCGAGCTGATACTCGAAAACTGCATCGCTTGAATACGAGCCACAAGTACAGTTTATATCGCAACACGACGAGCATCAGTTGGCGTGCTGTTTGCTCTCTTCATATATGTACTAGATGTTCACGTTTCGATAGTTGAATTGCACGTTATTTCACGTTTCGATATTTGAATTTTATGTTATTTCAAGTTTCGATAGTTGAATTCTACATTATTTCACGTTCCGATAGCTGAATGCTTATTCTACGTTTCGATTGTTGAACTATACGTTACTTCGGGTTTCGTAGTTCAATTGCAAGTTATTTCACGTTCCGATCGTTGAATATTATGGTATTTCACGTTTCGGTTGTTTAATTTTGTGTTACAAAATAAACGCAAATGTTGCAAGACTGGCACTAAAGACTTCCCGCGCAGGAGCATTTCCATCTTCATTAGCCTACGCTGAATGGACATTAGCGTATAGCGTGACGCTACGGTTGCTCTAACCCTAGCGGGAAGATCATCATGCAGCTGGGTTGAGCCCACAATCGGTGCAAGCGGTGAAAGAAAGGAAAAGACCGCTCGCTCCAACAGAGACTCAACGACGGTTTCTGCTGTCGTTCAAGTCTGAAGTCACTCCATTACGCTACTCCGACAAACAACTCTCCATCATTTAGAAGTAACAAAAATGTCGCCAGTTATCAGCCGCACAATAAATTTCAATACCTCTATGTGATACACGCTTCATTATCAACACGCGTCAGATGTCAGGCACTGTAATTCAGAGTTACAAGTGCTTCGTGACGTTTCGTGTGCGTCACGAGAACCGATATTGACGTCACTATTCAGCTGCAGACAATTCGGTCTGTGACACTACGTTCCCGACATAACCACGCTAAGCGCTTTACAAGCTGCATTAGACAACAGAATGAGTTTATTAATCTTCAGTGCCAACCCAAGCTTGTTATCACAGAGGTAACATGCCTCTGTTTTATTGTCGAGGTTCTGGGTTTGACTCCATATGCAGGACGCAAAGTATAAAGTTGTGCGCACTGTAATTAATGACTCGCCACGTGGTATCCCTATTCTCACTACATACTTTCCTAATATATGTGTAATAAACCAATATCTCAGTCCTGATTTTTCAAATGGCTGTGTGACAATAATGGGCTAAATGTACAAATCACTCTCAATGTGATTCATCCATGTTGTGTTTACAGTATCAGAAGAATAATGTAAATTTATTCCGTCCGAAAACAACTGCATTCTTACAACCACAGGCGAAAATTGGCTAATAATACTGGGGAAGGGGGGGGGGGGACCATGGGTATTAGGAAACTTACGAAGGAGTCAAGTTACAAAGAGGTGGAGACATTGGTTTGAACCAGTCCTTAATATATACAGTCCTGCCGTAAGTTCTGTCCCAATTATATCGTTACCTGGAAGGAAATGAAAGAAAACATCCACTTTTCGAGCCAAATAATTTATTTGCAATAGTTTTAAGGTTTTACTTATAATAATGACATTCCAAACTGCCGCCCTCTGCCTCGACTCAAGTCTTGAGACGCTCCAGCCACTCTGCTATCGCGGCACGCACCGTCTCCAGGGGGATCTCTGCCGCTGCTTTCACGAAGGATTTCTTCAGACTGTCCAGGCTGATGTGACGCTTTTGGTAAGCCATTTCCTCCAAAACAGCCCACAATTTTTAGTCGCTGGGGTTGAAGTCTGGACTCCCCGAGGGCCAATCCTCTGCGCTGACAAAGACCGGAACGTTCCTCCGCAGCCACTCCTGAGTCGTCTTGGCTTTTGGACAGGAACTGAGTCGTGCTGGAAGAACCATTCCTGACCACTGAAGGTCATGTTAAGCTGTTTCACAACACCTTGTAGCATGTCCTCTTGATACACTCGAACACCAGTGAAGATGTGTCACCCCTGATGGGACACCTCCCACCAACCTATGACACATGAAAAGTGTTGGCATCCCTGCCCCCTCAGAATGCACCTCAAGGGAAGTATGAGCATAAATCTTGTTGTTCTGATTGTTATACTGCTCCTCGATGGTGAAAAATTTCTCGTTCGTGAAGAGGATGTTTTCGTGCCCGTTCTCAGCGTGCCACTAGAGGAGTCGCTCTGCTCCTGTCCGTCGGACCTCCTTCAAAGCAGGAGCAAGGAGGTGTCCCTTTGAGCGGAGGTGCGCTGCCATGTGTAGATCGACCCGGATGAGGCACGACTTGATTGGGTCGATATGCTCTCATGGACATGATCTTCTGTTTCCAGAGCGGATTTCGGCGAATCCGCTCCCGTACCGTTTTGATAGCGGCTTCAGTCTTCACACTTTTCAGCGTCCTGACCGAGCCCTGTCTTCAACACCCAGTGTTCCTTATAACGTTTATTTTCCCGATAGACGAAATTTCGCGAAATTTTCAATGGTTTCAAGAGTTTGAAAATTTGAGAACCTGATTTTCCATATTTGTGAAGGGCCATCACGGCCACACGATTTCCCTTGAAACTCCACTCCATGTTAACACTGCGAGAGACGTGAGCAAACTGCCTTGGCACAAGTACCTGAAGGGTCAATAGTCTAAAAATAACCAACCTTTGAACCTTTCCGCCTCATTGTCTCCAGCTGCGGACTACATGAAATTTGGGACAGAAATTATGGCAGGACTATGTACATGCACCCCTCTACTTTCATCCCAATTTTTTATTTACCCCTTTTCAATTCAGTAACGAAAAAAACTATTCTTAGCCTACCTAAGTAAGTACTGGAATTTTCCCCCTTTCCATCCCCTCCAAGTTAGGCTTATGCTTACAAATTATAACTAAAAGTAGCTACATGTTTCGGCTAGCCAGGTATCCATCATCAGTTTGAATACAAAGGACACAAAAAGGGGAATATTAACTACCGAAATAACTGATTTTAGATCTAACTTTTCCAACGGGAAGTCATATAATATATATAAAACATGTAAAAAGTATACACAGCTTCCGACATAATAAATTACAAAGTTTAAAACTGATTGGTTGGGTGGTTGACTGTACCTGTGTGTTAAAATAAAACGTAGTGTCTCAGATAAATTAAAGGTGGGGTAGCATAGGCAACTTCCTACAGAGACCGTTTTGCGTGTGTTCTTTTTGAGGTCTTGTATATTCCGTTTCGATATTAGTCTATTGGAGCTTTCGTTAAATTTTCTCGAATGGTACCGTATCAATTGGTAGACTGTTGTTAGTTATGGCGTGAAGTTGATATTCATAATGGTTAATTTTATTTCTTTGTTAATGTGCAAGGAATCATTTCTTCTTAGTTTTCTGGCCTTGAACACAACTTCACTATATGCTCTCAGTAAGCTTTTAGAAGACTTGCTTCAAGCGATTCTGTTATGATAATTATGAACATGTCTCATTCATAACTGTTGTAAATATGAGATCTCAAATGAGTAATTACCGCTCTAAATATCCGCTCTTCTATTTTATTTGTATTCAGCCTGATTACGGCCACCTAGTTAGCCGAAACATGTATCTGGTTCTAATTTTAATTCGTAAAAATAACGTTGTGTGGCTACAAAACACATTTACATTACACTTTTACAATTCAGAATCATTTATGTCCCTGCGACAGTGGTTCAACTGCTAAACAATTTAACTGTACCTTATGGAAACCGCAAATTTAGTGCCCTGCCCATAACCCAGCGGGTATCTTAAGGCAAAAAATCTACTTCACGAACTCACACCATTCCATTAATATTCATTTCAATACTATTCCCTTCTGGTTGTCCAAGCTGGTCTCTTCTTTTCCCGTTTACAAAGCAAAATTTATACGAATTTAACTCCTCAAAATTTGTTTTTAATTTTGGTCCAATCTTCCTTCTTTTCGAGACGAAAATAACACTCTTAAGAAATTAAAAGCATGTTCTTCTCATTACACAGCTACGCATTACTCTATCTTCATTTCTCATATGACGTTCTCAACACTGTGTTCTTCAAGGCCCGTGACATAAAACAGGCTGTGTCACCAGAAGATAGCATTAATTTTTGTTTTCTATATCGAAGGCAGCGCTTGGGTGTCGCATTGTGAAAAGACTAGTCCCAGTCCGAAAATTAAATGTTGGTGATCCGTGCTACTTTGCATTTCATAAAATACATAATGGTAAAGGAAGCCGGCGATATTTCATAACGAATTTAACAAACAAACGCTGTAGAATGAATCACATATTTACATTTATTTTGTAAGAATATCGGCCTTACACGTATAACGTCTCTCGAACCGGGTGCACATTACATGGAACAAAGTTCTTCTTAAGATATAACGGTTACCCAGCTAGTCGAAAAATTCCCCTCATTTTGTGAAACCTAAAGTTCATTTTATGTTCAATAGTGGAAGCCACTTAATTATATCCTGAGGCAGATATCCAGTTTATTTCCACCTCCTTTCTTTAACACGACTTTTAATATCAACCTCACACTTACGTCTTCATATTACAAGCGGCTTGTTGTTACGTTTATGCACCAAAACCCTGTATGCACTTTTCTTCATCGTACGTGCAACATGTCCCGCCCAACATATCTTCCTTGATTTTATCGCCCGAATAATATTTTGTTAGGAGCAAAAATCATGAATTTCCTCATTGTGCAATTTTATTCATTTTCCTATTACTTTCTCCAACTACGGCCCACTTAAATGACAGTTAATTGGAAACGAATATTAAACTCAAGAAACAAATTTCAACATAGACTCCCACATATGAATTTGAACACTGCTTGCTTGGTGAAAGAAGGAAAGCTGCAGGTACTCTACGCGCCATTATTTTTCACCCTGGTCTTCTATGACGCCCATTAATGCTCCATAGTTTCTTATTTATGACACATCTGGTAGTGGCACCCTGTAGCGTCATTAAGACTCATTGTACTTACACTCAGGATGTAGTCCTCCGACCGAGCAGACTCATGGACCGTGCTTTTCTCGAGAATAAAGTTAGACGTCACTGCCTTGCCTAATAGTGCCGCTCATTACAGGGAGACGGTTGTTAGGACAGATGAACTGGGGTGGTAGATTAGACCTGCCTTAGGAGAGTGGAGTAGCCTGTTAGGCGGTTTCGCGTGTTGTGTTTCCTGCACTAAATTGCTGGGCTGATTTTGAGAAAACCAATATCGGAATGATTTGATCATATTTGTGTTAAAGAGTTACGTAAACTTATCTATTATAAAGTGGTGTGTATTAATTTATTTATATTTCATTCAATGACGTTCCAAAAGATCAGAAAGTACATCCTTGGATGGTACAATGGTTAATGATGATTTGGGAAGAGGCTGGAAGAAGAAGTTCTTGGCATTATTGGAAATGTCACGGAAATTTCCGGGTAGAATTGAGGAAAGAACCAAAATCCTTTCGGGATAGTTTGATTTCAACCCTGAATTCGAAACACTTCAAACAAAATAACTCTCAAGCGAAATAGCTTAACCCCACAGACGTATTGGTTGATTTATAATGGGTGTGTACAGATAATTACCTGGTGTTTACAGCATCAACCAAGAAAAACGTATTTGAAATAATGATTGATTGTTTTGATCAATAAACCGATTGACCGACTGTGCTGCTGACTGACTGCATATCCACTGACTTCTTAGTTCTTGATTGTTTGGTCCACTGTTACCTGGCCGACCGGCCGACCGACTGACCGACCGACCGACCGACCAAACGACCGACCAACCGACCGACCGACCGACCGACCAACCGACCGACCAACCGACCGACCAACCGACCGACCAACCG
>Ga0123357_10014712_pt1 | contig 10226 bp, 8 predicted proteins | sample TergutEmb28metaG_FD_89873 | JGI IMG/M metagenome (GOLD analysis project Ga0123357, IMG submission 89873) | Embiratermes neotenicus P4 segment gut microbial communities from Petit-Saut dam, French Guiana - Emb289 P4 | ecosystem: Host-associated > Arthropoda: Insects > Digestive system > Gut ... | reverse complement strand
GGCAGCCCGGCCTTGTGGTTTTCGATTTCTTTCTCGATGTTTTCCAGCAGCCCGACGCGGACGCCGGCCGGGGCCACCATCAGGCGCCGGTAGTTGGATTCGTGGCTCATGCCCGACAGGTGGTTGAACAGCCTGGACACGTCGTCGGTGATGATCGGGTTGGCTGTCAGCAACCCCATGTCTTCGTACAACCGGGCCGTCTTGGGGTTGTAATTGCCTGTGCCGACGTGGGCGTAGCGACGCAGGCCGTCGGCTTCGTCACGCACCACCAGTATGAGCTTGCAGTGGGTTTTCAGGCCCACCATGCCATAGACCACGTGGACGCCGTATTTCTCCAGTTTGCGGGCCCAGGCGATGTTGGCCTCTTCATCGAAACGGGCCTTGATCTCGACCACCGCCAGCACCTGTTTGCCGGCCTTGGCTGCCTCGATCAACGCGTCGACGATCGGCGAATCGCCGCTGGTGCGGTACAGCGTCAGTTTGATGGCCAGAACCTTCGGGTCGGCGGCGGCCTGCTCGACCAGGCGTTGCACACTGGTGGCGAACGAATCGTACGGGTGGTGCAGCAGTATGTCGCGCTTCCGCATGGCGGCGAAAACGTCAGCCGAACGGGCGGTTTCCACCTCGGCCAGGTGGGGGTGCGTCTTGGGCAAGAAATTGGGGTATTTCAGGTCTTCCCGGTCGACGTCGGCGATCGAGAACAGGCCTGTGAGATCAAGTGGCGCCCGTTGGCGGAACACCTCTTTGTCGGTGACGTTCAACTGGCGCACCAACATCTCGAGCATCTCGTCGTCGATGTCTTGCTCGACCTCCAGACGCACCGGCGGACGCCCCGTACGGCGCCGCAACAGTTCGGTTTCCAGCGCGTACAGCAGGTTTTCGGCGTCGTCCTCTTCAACCTCGATATCCTCGTTGCGCGTCACCCGGAAGGTGGTGTGCTGCAAAATCTGCATGCCCGTGAACACCTGGTCGAGGTGGTGGATCATCACCGATTCCAGCGGCACGAACCGTCCGTCGCCGATGGGGATGAAGCGGTCGAGGATAGCCGGCACCTTGATGCGGGCGAATTGCCGGGCGCCCGTGGACGGGTTGCGCAACAGCACGGCGATGTTCAAGCTGAGCCCCGAAATGTATGGGAACGGGTGTGAAGGGTCGACGGTCAGCGGCGTCAGGACGGGGAAGATTCGCTCGGCGAACAGGGCGTGCATGCGGCTCTGCTCGTCCTCGTCCAGCGAAGCGCAATCCAAAACCTGGATGCCTTGGGCGGCCAATTCGGGTGCCACCGCGTTGAAATAGACGTCCTGCTGTTCGTCGACCAATTCGTGGGCGCGGGCCAATATCGCGACATGCAATTCACGCGGGCCCATGCCGTTGGTCGACGGCACAGCGACACCGGCGTCGATGCGGCGCTTGAGGCCGGCCACCCGCACCATGAAGAACTCGTCCAGATTGGAACTGAAGATCGCCAGGAAGCGGGCCCGTTCCAGCAGCGGCACCCGCAGTTTGTCTTTGGCCAGGTCGAGCACGCGGTTGTTGAACGCCAGCCAGCCGAGCTCGCGGTCACCGTAGCGGTCGACCGGCAATGTCGCGTCGCCAGTTGGCGACACAGCAACAGGTTGCGGCGGCCTGGTGGGCTGCGCTGCATCCATGAGCATGACCTCCTTCATCACTGGGACGGCTGCCGATCTGTGGGCGATGGTCGTTCATCGCCCCAGACAAGGCTACTCGTCTTCGCCCGCCTCGTCGGACGACCTGACGGGGCTGAAGCGATAGCCGACATTGCGCACAGTCTGAATACAGTGTTCCAGGCGTGGGCCCAGCTTGGCCCGTAACCGCCTGATGTGCACGTCGACTGTGCGCGTGCCGCCGAAGTAATCGTAACCCCAAACATCCGACAACAATTGTTCGCGCGTAAGCACCCGCCCCTCGTGGCCCACCATGTACTTCAGCAGCTCGAACTCTGTGTACGTCAGGTCGATCGTGTTGCCGAAAGCAGTTGCCGTATAGCTGGCATCGTCGATGGTCAGCGGGCCGGCCACCAGGGCCGACGATTCGGGCGTCGACTCGATCAGCAGACGCACCCGCGCGTCCATCTCGGCCGCTGTCACCGAATCGACGACGAAATCATCGATACCCCAGCCGCTGGTCAATACCGGCAAGGACGCCACCGGAACCAGCAGCATGACGCGGTTCTGGCCGGCCGTCACCAACAACTGACAGGTGGTGCGGGCCTGCATCAGGTCGGCCCGCCCGTCCACCACGATCAGATCGACCGCGCCCTGATGGCTGAGCGCCGCGTCGGCGCCACGCACCGGCACCACCTCATGGGGCAGCATGTCCAGCGCGGGCAGCGGCACACCGGCGCGCTGATTCGCCGGGCTCACCAGCAAGATTCGTGCCACAGCCGCCTCCGTTCACGATTACGCTGCTAACAATACCGGGCAAACCCATTTACACGGGATTGACCGGTAGGCTTTATCGGGATCAGCGAAGTGAGGACGATATGAGCGAAACCAATAAGGCCGGCCAAATCGACTATCAACGTGTGCAGGCGGCGGTGCGCGAGCTTCTGATCGGTATCGGCGAAGACCCCGACCGTGAGGGGTTGGCGGAAACGCCGGCCCGTGTCGCGCGGGCCTGTGAAGAAATATTCGCCGGGCTTCGCCAGGATGCCCGCCAGGTGCTGGCCACCACCTTCGACGCCAGCCACGACGAGATGGTGCTGGTGCGCGATATCGACGTCCATTCGGTTTGCGAACACCACCTGTTGCCCTTCGTCGGCGTCGCGCATGTGGCGTATATACCACCGGCCAACGGCCGCATCACCGGTTTGTCGAAACTGGCCCGGCTGGTTGACGTCTATGCCCGCCGTCCCCAGGTGCAGGAACGTCTGACCACCCAGATCGCCGATGCTTTGACGGAACAACTTGGGGCCCGCGGCGTGCTCGTCGTCGTCGATTGCGAGCATCTGTGCATGACGATGCGCGGCGTCAAAAAGCCCGGCTCGCATACCGTCACCTCGGCCGTCCGCGGCCTGCTGCGCAACCCGGCGACGCGGGCCGAGGCCATGAGCCTGATTATGGGCAGCCAACGATGACGCTCGTGATGGGGGTGGTCAACGTGACGCCGGATTCCTTTTTCGACGGCGGACGGTGGGCCGATCCAGCGGCTGCGATCGACCACGGCATGGATTTGGTTGCGGCCGGGGCGGATATTTTGGATATCGGCGCCGAGTCGACCAGGCCCGGTTTCGAACCGGTCGGTTCGGAAGAGCAGTTACGACGCTTGATGCCCGTGTTGGCCGGGTTGAATTCGGCCGGCGTGCCACTTTCAGTCGACACACGTGACGCCCATGTCGCCTATGCTGCGATATCGGCCGGGGCCACCATAATCAACGACGTAAGCGGCGGCGACGGCGACCCGGCGATGCTTGGCGTGGTCGCTGCAGCGGGTGTCGATTATGTCTGCCAAAGTTGGCGGCGCGACTCGGCTGCCAACGGCTGGCTGGCAGCGCGTGACGATTTGCTGTGGCGGCGCGACGCCTGCCTGGACGCCGGGGTCAGTGCCGACCATATTATTCTCGACCCCGGTCTCGGTTTCGGTGACGACATCGCCGATGATTGGGAAATGCTGGCCCACCTCGACGATTTCGTCGCACTGCCCCATCGGGTATTGATCGGCGCATCGAACAAACGATTTGTCCGCACAACAGCCGGGGCCGATGACGCGCCGGTCGATGCGGCAAATATCGCCATCACCACCTGGTGTGCGGCCAAGGGTGTCTGGGCTGTGCGGGTACACACCATCGCCGGCCATAAACAAGCCATCGCCACCATCGAAAGAATTAGAGCCCATGCGAATTGAAATACAAGGATTGCGGGCCACAGGCTTCCACGGCGTCAGGGATTACGAGCGCCGTGACGGGCAGGAATTCGTCGTGGACGTCGCTTTGACGCGCCCGGATCCGCCGACTGACGCACTGGCGGCGACCATTGATTACTCCCAAATCGCCACCACCGTCGTGGACGCCATCCAAGGCCCACCCGTTGATCTGATCGAAACACTGGCCAAGCAAATCGCCAACCGATTGCTGGGTGATCGTCCGTCATTGCAGTCGGTGCGTGTTCGAGTGCACAAACCAAATGCACCGCTCAAGGTGCCTTTCGATGACGTCATTTGCCAGATCAAACGACGCCGCAGCAGCCCGGCCAGCGAATTCATACTGAGTCTCGGCGCAAATCTGGGCAATCTTGACGACAATCTGCACCAGGCCCTGAATTTGCTTTCGGCAACCCCCGGAATCGACTTGACTGCCTGCTCTCACATCTACAAGACGTCGCCCGTCGAAGTCGCCGATGAATCGCAACCCGATTACCACAACCTGGTGGTGGCCGGGTTGACGACACTGGCGCCACACGAATTGTTGCACCGCACCGCCGATATCGAACAACGTTTGAGCCGCACCCGTCCCCACCCCCATGCACCACGCACGATTGACATCGACATCGTTACCGTCGGCAATTTCGTCATTGACGACGACGAACTGACGCTGCCCCACCCCCGGGCATGGCAAAGGGCATTCGTCCTTATACCTTGGTTGGAAATCGCGCCACAGGCCAGCCTTCCAAAGGGCCGGGTGGCCGATTTGGTGACACCATTGGAAACCGAAACCGTATCCAAGTTGTCGGCCGCGTGGTAATTGGACGGCTATTTCACCGAATAGTCAAGAAAAACACATTGAATACCAGGTATTCACACACGCCTTGGGCGGCCGAATACCTTATACTGATTGATGACGCTTTACGTCAGCAAATCCAGTTAAGGAGTTCAATCAATGGCTACAAAGACAATCGTCCGCAAGGTCGATGATATCGACGGTTCTCCCGCCACCAAGTCTTTCACGTTTTCCTGGGGTGGCTACAAGTACCATATCGACTTGAATGACGCCCATTCCGCCACGATGAAAGCTGAATTCGAAAGGTGGGCCAAGGTCGCTAAGCGCGAGCGCTATGTGGCTCGTCCAAAGGCCGCGCCGGTTGCGGCAGCCGCCGCCAAGCCCGCTGCCAAAGCCGCACCGAAGGCCGCCGCCAAGGCAGCTGCCAAGCCCGCCGCCAAAGCTGCTGCCAAGCCGGCCGCGAAGGCCTCTGCGAAGAAAGCCGCTGCCAAGCCACGCCGCCGCGTCGCCAAGAAGCCAACCGGCCCGAGTCCTGCCGAAATCCGCACCTGGGCGGGCGAGCAGGGCATCAAGGTCGCCGATCGCGGCCGCATCGCACCGGCGCTGATCGAGCAGTTCCTGGCAGCCAAGGCAGCTTCGGCCGAAGCTGCTGTGCGCGCCGCCATCTGAAACAGCATCTGCAAAGCGAGCGGGGAATGTTCCCCGCTCGCTTTGTGTTGTTTAACAGCGATTTCTGTCGGAGGGGCCGGGTAGACTGGCGAGTTGTTGGAAAAAGAGGAGATTAACACATGTTTGAACGATTTACTGATAGAGCTCGCCGGGTCATTGTCCTGGCGCAAGACGAAGCCAAGCTGCTGAACCACAACTACATCGGCACCGAGCACATTCTGCTGGGCCTGATCCACGAAGGGGAAGGTGTCGCAGCGCAGGCACTGGAACAGTTGGGCGTCACTTTGGAGAAGGTGCGCGCGCAGCTCGAAGAGATAATTGGTCACGGGCCCAACCCGCCCACCGGGCACATCCCGTTTACGCCGCGCGCCAAGAAGGTATTGGAACTGTCGCTGCGCGAGGCACTGCAGATGAACCATTCCTACATCGGCACCGAGCACGTTTTGCTAGGAATTTGCCGTGAAGGCGAAGGTGTGGCCGCGCAGGTATTGATCAAACTCGGCGTCGATCTGGGGCGTGTGCGCAGCACCGTCATGCAGTTGATGCAGGGAACGAATCAGGAAGGCGAGGCTCGCGGGCCCGAACCCGTCGAAGTTGGCGCCGGCGTCGGCGGGCGTATTGGCGCCAGCCCGTCCGGCAATTCCGTTCTGGACCAATTCGGGCGCAACCTGACACAGGCCGCCCGCGAAAACAAACTTGACCCCGTCATCGGCCGCGAAAAGGAAATCGAACGCGTCATGACGGTGCTCAGCCGTCGCACCAAGAACAACCCGGTGCTGATCGGCCAGCCCGGCGTCGGCAAGACGGCCGTGGTCGAAGGGTTGGCCCAGGCGATCGTGCGCGGCGACGTGCCCGAGACGCTGCGCGACAAGCAGATCTACACCCTTGATTTGGGCGCCCTGATTGCCGGTTCGCGTTATCGCGGCGATTTCGAGGAACGCCTCAAGAAGGTGCTGAAGGAAATCAAGACGCGCGGCGACGTCATGTTGTTTATTGACGAAATCCACACCTTGGTGGGCGCCGGCGCTGCCGAAGGCGCCGTCGACGCGTCATCCATCCTCAAGCCGATGCTGGCCCGCGGTGAACTGCAAACCATCGGTGCCACCACGTTGGACGAATACCGCAAACATATCGAAAAGGACGCAGCACTCGAGCGTCGTTTCCAGCCGATCCAGGTTGACCAGCCGTCCATCGCTTTGACCGTCGATATTCTCAAAGGCCTGCGCGACCGTTATGAGGCGCACCACCGCGTCACCATCACCGATGACGCATTGGTGGCCGCCGCCAATCTGGCCGACCGCTATGTGCAAGACCGTTTCCTGCCGGACAAGGCCATCGACCTGATTGACGAGGCCGGCGCCCGGATGCGTATTTCCAAGATGACGGCGCCGCCCGACCTGCGCGAAATCGACGAGCAGATCGCCTCGGTTCGCGCCCAAAAAGAGGCCGCCATCGACGCCCAAGATTTCGAGGTGGCGGCAAAGTTCCGTGACGAGGAACGTATCTTGGGTGAAAAGCGGGTCGAGCAGGAAAAGGCCTGGCATGATGGCGAGGACACCACGCCGGCCGTCATCACCGAAGAAGAAATCGCCCAGGTGTTGTCGTCCAGCACCGGTGTGCCGGTTTCGCGTCTGACCGAGGAAGAATCGGCCCGCCTGTTGCAAATGGAAGCCGAGATCGGCAAGCGCTATATCGGCCAAACCGACGCCGTCAAGGCGTTGGCACGCTCGATCCGGCGTACCCGCGCCGGTTTGAAAGACCCCAAACGACCCAGCGGTTCGTTCATTTTCGCCGGCCCGTCCGGCGTCGGCAAAACCGAGCTGACAAAAGCCTTGACGGAATTCCTGTTCGGTGACGAGGACGCCCTGATCACACTCGACATGAGCGAATATTCCGAGAAGCACACCGCGTCCCGTATGTTCGGTTCACCGCCAGGTTATGTCGGTTACGAAGAGGGCGGCCAATTGACTGAAAAGGTTCGCCGCAAGCCATTCTCGGTTGTGCTTTTCGACGAAATCGAAAAGGCCCACCCCGACATTTTCAATTCGCTTCTGCAGATTTTGGACGAAGGCCGCCTGACCGACGCCCAGGGTCGGGTCGTCGACTTCAAGAACACCGTGATCGTGATGACCACCAACCTGGGCACGCGCGATATCTCGAAGGCGGTCAATTTGGGCTTCAGCCGCGCGGGCGACAGCGCGTCGTCCTATGAAACCATGAAAGCCAAGGTGACTGACGAGCTGAAGCAGCACTTCCGCCCCGAATTCTTGAACCGCGTCGACGAGATCATCGTCTTCCACCAGCTCACCGCCGACGATATCGAAAACATCGTCGACCTGATGATCGGTCAGTTGGAGGTGCGTCTGGCCGACAAGGATATGGGCATCGAACTGACGCCGGCCGCCAAGGCCTTGATCGCCAAACGTGGTTATGACCCGGTGCTGGGCGCCCGTCCGCTACGACGCGCAATCCAACGCGATATCGAGGACCCACTGGCCGAACGCATCCTGTACGGCGAACTTTCCCCCGGTTCGATCGTCGTGGTAGACGTGCCGGCCGAAGGCGAAGCAATGCCTGAAGGCGAGGCATTCACCTTCAAGGGCACGCCGAAAGGCGACGCCCCGGACGTCGCACAGTTGGACGACATCGTCGCCGGCGTTATTGCCGCGCCGGCTGACGACGCGGACGCGTCAGACCAGGTGACGCCGGAAGACTGATTCGCCCCAGATTCAGCCTTTGGGCGGGATACCTGGCTTGATCGGTGGACCTAAACTTGTCTGCATTGCCATGTCTGACAACGAAAGGAACCCAATGAAGCGCGCTACGCTGTCGCTTTCTGTCCTGGCCACCGTGGCCGCTCTGGCTTTAACGGCCTGCTCGGCCTCGACAACCACGCCGACAACCACCGCATCCAGCGACTCTTCGGCGGTGACGCTGCCCGCGCTGCGCGTTGGCACGCTGCAAACCGACGACCTGCTGCCCCTGTGGGTGGCTGAGGACCAGGGCTTCCTGAAGGCTGCCGGGCTCGACGTCACGATCACGACATTCCAGTCGGCCCAGGACCAGATCGCGGCCGTCACGGCCGGCCAGATCGACGCCATCATGACCGACATGGTGGTGGGTGCCCAGTTGAGCGCCGGCGGCACGCCGATGCGTTACGTGACAGTCATGCAGGGCGCGCCGGCCGGCGTCGTCGCCGGGGCTGATACCGGTATCAAGACAGCCGCCGACCTGGCCGGTGTGGAAACCGGCTGCGCGTCACCCACCATTCTCGAATACATCTATGACAAGGCGCTGACGGACGCCGGTGTGCCCGCCGACCAGATCAAGACCACCGAGATCAAGTCGCTGCCGGTGCGTCTGCAGATGCTTACCGCTGGGCAAATCAAGGCGGCCGCACTGCCGTGGACGCTGTTCCAGTTGGCCGTCGCCCAGGGCGCCGTGCCGGTGCTCGGCCTCGACCAGGTGGGCAACTACACGTCGACCGTGTTCACCGTCAGCCAGAAGTGGCTGGACCAGCCAGGCGCAACCGATGCCATGACGGCTCTGCTTGCCCAATGGGACAAGGCTGTTACCACCATCAACGCCGACCCCAACGCGCAGCGCGCCCTTCTGGCCAGCAAGGCCAACCTGCCGTCGCCGCTGGACACCACCTACCAGGTGCGCCAGTACCCCTCGGCGGGCGCTCCCCCGGCCCAGCAAGTCACCGACGTCCTCGACTGGATGACCAGCAAGGGCTACCTGACAACGCCATTGACCGCGTCGGACATGATCTGGCAGGCATGAACCGTGGGCTGAGCTATGCCTTGGCCACAGTCTTCGTGCTGGTGGTCTGGCAAGGTGTCGCGTTGGTTGTACACAACCCCGCCTTGCCGACCGCCACAGCCGCGGTCCTTGCCTTGTGGAAGTGGCATGCAGCCATCGCCCCGCAGGCCTTGGCGTCGCTTGGCGTCATCGCATCGTCCATACTGATCGGTATGGTGCTCGGCCTGCCGATCGGGCTGGCCTTGGGCCGCATGCCGAAGCTCGACCGCATCGCCGCGCCCGTGGTATTTCTGCTTTACCCCATACCGAAAGTTGTCTTCGTGCCGGTGCTGCTGGTGCTGCTGGGCTTGGGCAACGCCCCGAAAATCGTGCTGATCGCTATCGTCATCTTCTTCCAGACGATAGTTTCGACGCGCGACGCGGCCCGCGCCGTCAGCAAAGATTTTGTCGACGCCATGCTGGCGCTGGGCATGACCCGCTGGCAGGTCACCTGGTATTTGGTGTTCCCCGTCAGCCTGCCGGCCGTCTTCACAGCGGTGCGCATAAACATCGCCACGGCCATCGCAATTCTGTTCCTGGCCGAATCGATCGCCGGGTCGAGTGGCCTGGGCTACTACATCGTCCAGATGTGGGGGCGCCTCGACTATGCCGCCATGTTCGCCGGCATCATCGCCCTGGCTATCCTGGGCGTCGTCTTGTACGAACTGGTCGGCGCGCTGGAGCGCCATTGGGCAGGTTGGGCGGACGGCGTCAACGGACGATAGTGACTATCAGCACGATCAGTCCGATTACCACCAACGCCAGGCCCACGATCACCAGAATGTTCACCAGTTTCTTCAACCGTGCCCACTCGTCCATCTGGTAAGGCAGGACGGGGTTCAACGGATCAAGTAAGACCAGCAGATCCTTGCCCTGCTTGACGCGCTGACGCAGCGCGGCCGGTAGCTCCGAAGTGCCCTCGCGTCCTGGTGGTGTGAACCGCACCACCGGGTGTTCGCCGGCGGCCTCGCCGACGACCTCGGCGGCGGTCGGCACCCAGTTTTTGTTCGGGCGCTCTTTCGGCAACCCCCTGGTGAGGCCCCACGCGACGCCCTCGATGACGACGCCGACCAGCAGG
>Ga0123357_10014711_pt1 | contig 10226 bp, 8 predicted proteins | sample TergutEmb28metaG_FD_89873 | JGI IMG/M metagenome (GOLD analysis project Ga0123357, IMG submission 89873) | Embiratermes neotenicus P4 segment gut microbial communities from Petit-Saut dam, French Guiana - Emb289 P4 | ecosystem: Host-associated > Arthropoda: Insects > Digestive system > Gut ... | reverse complement strand
TGATGCCCTGTTGCGCACGGTACTCGACGATGGCCTGGGTGATGGCCACGATGTGGGCTTCGTTGAAGGCGCCGTCAAGGCTTGAGCCGCGGTGCCCGGACGTGCCGAAAACCACCCGCTGCAGCGGGTTGGCGGGGTCGGGCTTGATGTCGTAGTAGGCGGCGATGACAGCGTCGACGTCGATCAGATCTTGGGGCTGGGCAGGAAGTCCTGCGCGGGGGTTTCGCATGGTTCTATTGTCTCACCAGATCCTGCGACTGCGCGCAGGATGACGCAGAACGCCCATGCCCGTCATCCTGCGCACTGCGACTCCGCGCAGCACAGGCTTCGTCGCAGGATCTGCCCGGACGCAGCTACTGGGCAGGCTGTGTAACTACCGTCCGCAGTTTGACGGCGCTGAAGACGATCGAGACGGCGGCGCCGGCGACGGCGACCCACAAGACGCTGGTGGCGGCGCGGGCTTCTTGAAGCGTCGATCCGGCGGTGGCGCCGAACAGAACCAGCGCGATCGAGACGGCACCCGCGCCGGCCGATTGCGCAACGCTGCGGTTGAGGTTCAACACTGCGGCGCCGCTGGACGCCATCGCCATGGGAACGGCGCCCTGCATCTCGCGGTTGTTCGGCGACTGGAAGAAGGCGAAACCGAGCCCGCAGATGGCCGTGCACGTCAGCACCCACCAGGTGGACGGGTGGTCGCCGAGGGTGGCGAGCAGCACCAGCCCGAAGGTGAAGACGACCAGCCCGGCGACGGCGAGGGTGGCCGGGCGGAAGCGGTCGGCCAGGCGTCCTGACAGCGGCGCCACCAGGACGATGATCGCCGGCCATGGCGTGAACAGCAACGCCGATTGCAGGGGCGTCGCGCTGAAGGCGCTCTGGAACAGGAATGGCAGGGCGACGAAGGCAACGCCTTGGCCGAAGAACGACCAGAATGCCGTCAGCACCGCCAGTGAGAACACGCCGTTCCACATCGGCAGCGGCAGGACGGGGCGCGTCGCCTGCCTTTCGGCGCGAAGGAAAAGGACGACGAACACGGCGGCCGCCACAACCAGAAGGCCGGCGATCCAGAGGGTTTTGACGTCGACGATCAGGTGGACGCCGATGATGAACGACGCGATCGCCAAGCCGATGGTCAGCGCCCCCGCGCCATCGTAGCTGCCGCGCGTGCCCTGATGCCTGGGGACGGCGTAAAGCGCCAGCAGGAAGGCGACCGTCCCGACGGGAACGTTTATCAGGAACAGCCAGGGCCACGCCAGGTGCGCCAGGATGAGGCCGCCGAGTGCCGGCCCGACGGTGATGCCCAGCGCCGTCGCCATCGCGTTGATGCCGAAAATGACCCCCATGCGGGCGGCCGGGAACATCATGCGCATGATCGGGATTATGACGGCGAACAGCGTCGCCGACCCCAACCCCTGAACGGCCCGGAATGCGACGAGCATCGGCAGGCTGGTCGACAGCGCGCAACCCAGCGACGCCAGCGTGAACACGGGCACGCCGATAAGGAACAGGCGGCGGCGCCCCAGTTGGTCGCCGAGCGCGGCGGTGGCGGGGACGGCGCAGCCGACGGCCAGCAGGTATGTCGTCGTCACCCAGACGGTCGCCTGCGGGGTGGCTGTGAGCGCGCGGCTAAGTTGCGGCAGCGCGACGTTGACGATCGACCCGTCGATGTTCACCATGAACACCACCGCGATAATGCCGATATAGGCGAGGTCGCGTTGGAGTCGGGTCACAAGCCAACGGTCTCACATATCATCGGCGGGGCGGCGGCGTCTCACATGCCGGTGGGGCAGCCACCGTCTGTCGGTGCTGTCAGGGCCGAATTGTCGGTGCCGTTCTTTAGGATTGAACCATGACTGGCAAGAAGACAGACACGAATGATGTGATAAACGTCGATCCGGCGACGGAGGTCGCTTGGTCGTGGAACCTTGTCCGCGAGAATCTGATTCCGTTTGTTCAGCGCTGGAAGGATGAAACCAGCGAGGCGGCCGAGTACGCGACATTTTGGGACGAGTTACTCAGATGCTACGGCGTCGACCGAAAAGCTGTCGCGAACTACCAGTACGCCGCGAAGCGCGCCTCGACCGGGAACACTGGCGCGATTGACGTGTTTTGGCCGAAGGTGTTCATTGGTGAGCACAAGTCGTTCGGTAAGGGCGGCATGAATCTTGAGGGTGCGGAGGATCAGGCACGCGATTACCTTCTTGGCGGCGATATCAAGCCTGCGGAGTATCCGCGATATGTTGTGTCATGCGATTTTCACACCCTGCGCATCGTTGATCTGGAGGGCGACGGCGACGACGCTCGGCTCTTGCCGTTGGAAGACCTTGTGCAGGAGCCGGAGTTGTTGGGTTTCCTTACGGGACGCGACATGGATTCAATCGCCAAGCAGGATCAGGTCGCGGCATCCTACAAGGCTGCGAAGGTAATGGCGGACCTGTACGCGGCCTTGACCGACGACGCTGATACCGCTTGGGACCTTGACGGCGAGGATTACGAGGCTGTCCAGCATGACGCGAACGTGCACAAGGTGGCGGTGTTGTTGACGAGGTTGTTGTTTTGCATGTTCAGCGATGACGCTGGTCTTTGGCAACGCGACCTGTTCACGAATTTCGTCAAGAATCGCACGCGCCCGGACGGCACCGATGTTGGCCCGATGCTGCGTCTTCTGTTCGACATTATGGACACGCCCGAGGGCGCCCGGTCGAAGCGACTGGACGATGATTTGGCCAAGTTCCCCTATGTCAACGGCGGCATTTTCGCACGTGACGTCGACGCCGGGGCGGATCTTGTTTGGGACGCGCGGATGCGCCAAGCGTTGATCGTCGCGTGCGATTTCGACTGGCGCGGCATCTCGCCTGCTGTGTTCGGCTCGCTTTTCCAGGCGGTCAAATCGAAGGCCGCTCGGCGGTTGGAGGGCGAGCATTACACCACCGAAACCAACATTCTGAAGGTTATCGAGCCGTTGTTCTTGGACGATTACCGTTCACGGGTTCGCCATGCGTGGAGCAATCCCGTCAAGCTGGCCGAGATCCGCGCAGAGTTGGCCACGAATAAGTATCTCGACCCGGCCTGCGGTTGCGGAAACTTCTTGGTGGTCGCTTACCGGGAGCTGAGGCGTATCGAGTTGTCGATCGTCAACCGCATTGCGGCATTGACGCCCGGCGGCCAGTCGGCACTGCCCGACCCCGCACTTGGGCTGGTGGTGCGCTTGGATCAGTTCTATGGCATCGAGATCAACTGGTGGCCAAAGATGATCGCCGAAACGGCCATGTTCCTGGTCGATCACCAGGCCAATATCGAATACCAGGAGTCCACGGGGCAACCTATCAATCGTCTGCCGTTGAAGATCAGCGCCACTATCAAGCACGACAATGCCCTCACTTGCGACTGGGCTGACCTGGTGCCCTCCGGTGGCAATCTGTTCATCTTCGGCAACCCGCCGTTCGTCGGGCAGTACACCAAGGATCCCAGCCAGGTTGCTGATATGCGGCTGGTGTGGGGCAGCCAATATAACGGGTATCTGGATTATGTGACGGCATGGTTCAAGAAGTCGCTCGATCTGTTCTCAACCCCCGGCTATGAAGGGGAGTTCGCGTTCGTATCGACTAACTCGATCTGCCAAGGGCAGCCCGTCCCAGCCCTTTTTGGGCCGATTTTCAATTCGGGATGGCGCATCAAGTTCGCGCATCGCACATTCGTCTGGTCGTCAGAAGCCCCTGGCGCCGCCGCAGTTCACTGCATCGTCACGGGCTATCATAAGTCGACCCGTCGCACTGCCAACGAAGCGTTGTATGTCTATTCAGACCCCAAAGGCGATCCCCAACGAATCAGTGTCACAGAGCAGATCAACGCCTACCTGGTCGACGGCCCCAATGTGCTTGTCGTCTCGCGTGAAACACCGCTTTCGCCAGTGCTATCCGCGGTCAACAAGGGCAGCCAACCAACCGACAATGGGTATCTTCTTGTTGATTCGGCCGAACATGCTGCAGTCATCGGTGACCCGATCGCAGCCAAGTATGTCCGGCCGTTCATCGGCGCCCGCGAACTGGTTCACAGCGAGCCACGCTGGTGTCTTTGGTTGGAGGATCTCGACCCATCAGACCTCGGGCGATCACGCCTGCTCAAAGACCGCGTTGAGTCATGCCGGAGTTGGCGAGAGGCCCAGGTCAAGACGGGTGATGCTTACAAGCTTCGGCTCACACCCCACCTTTTCCGCCCGAACACCGCACGACCGCTCGTGCCTTACTTGGCCATACCGCGCCACGTCAGCGAGAGTCGTCTGTATTTCCCCGCGGTGCGATTTGGTCCGGATGTCATTTGCGGTGACGCCAATTTCACGACCGAAGATCCTGACGGCGTGGCGTTTGCCGTCATTTCGTCCTCAATGTTTATTACCTGGCAGCGGGCGGTTGGCGGGCACATCAAGTCAGACCTGCGCTTCAACAAAGTCGTGACGTGGAACACCTTTCCGTTGCCGATGTTGAGCGACAATATGCGCGGCAAGCTGATTGAAGCGGGTGAAGGTGTATTGGCGGCTCGAGATCTACACCCCGACTGGTCGCTGGCCGAACATTACAACCCACTGGCGATGACTCCGGAGTTGTTGAAAGCGCACCGGGCACTTGACAAGGTGATGGATCGCGCGATGGGTGCCAAGGCAGCGCTGGCCGATAACGATGCCCGCCTGGAACTCCTGTTCGACCGCTACGCCATGGCCGTCACGGAGGGCCAAATGAAGCTGAAGGGCCCAAAGTACGGAAAGTGAGTATGAACCCAAATCAACAGGCAACACCGGCCCAAGCGGCCGGTGACGCCTATGAAACGTTTAGCGGGCTGCCTCAGCTATCGTGTAATCCAGACGATGTATCTTCCGATGAGATGAATGGAGTTTCGTGATGGAGAAATCTGATATGCCGGTTCGCACTCTGGTGGACAAGATTGTGCAGGGAGAGTTGCGGCTTCCAGAGATGCAGCGCGAGTATGTGTGGCCTGCTACCCGGGTGCGTGATCTGCTGGATTCGTTGTACCGTGGCTATCCTTCGGGGGTGATCCTGGCATGGGAGCCAGGCGAGGATGTTGATCTGCGCGAAACGGCTGTGGCGACTGGAACCGGCCTGCATGCCAGGCCGTTGCTGTTGTTGGATGGTCAGCAGCGGTTGACTTCGCTTGCGGCAGTGACCCGCGGTGAGCCGGTGAAAGTGCGGGGGCATTCTCGTCCGGTGGAGATTCTTTTCAATTTGGATCATCCCGATGAATTGACGTATGTCGACGAAGTGGACGAGCATACGGACGATGGTGCAGATTCTGGGGATGATGAGGACAACGATCTTCTGACGCGGTTGAACCGCCGGACCTTTATGGTCTCATCACGTCGCGCAGAAGCCGAACCTAACTGGGTCAAGGTCACAGATGTGTTCAAGAGAGAAGATGCCGAGATCCTCCAGGATGCGGGCGTTACAGGATTCGACGACCCGAACTACGCCAGGTACTCGAAACGATTGGCGGCATTGAAAGCTATCAATGAGTACCAGTACCGGGTGGACACTCTGGAATCATCCAAGTCTTACCAGGAGGTGACCGAGATTTTCGTGCGGGTGAACTCCTTGGGCGCCAAGCTTCGCAGTTCCGATTTGGCACTCGCTCAAATCACGGCCCAATGGCGCGGTTCACTTAGCCTATTCTTGGAGTATCAGGAGAAGATTCGCCAACGCGGGTTCGCCTTGGATGTTGGGATCTTCTTGCGCACGATGGTTGCTCTGGTGACTGGGCAATCTCGGTTCAAGACCGTAGGTTCGATCGGTGTCGACGATCTGAAGTCTGGCTGGGAACGGGCGAAGAAGGCATTCGATCATGCCGTCAACTTCGCAATCTCCGCAGCAGGGATAGATAGTCCGATGTTGTTGTCGTCGCCGTTCCTCTTGGTGGCTGCGGCCTATTGGGCGGATTGGAATGGATATCAACATAGCGCGGAAGAAGCTGTCGCCTTCCGCCGTTGGTTCTTGTTGGCCAATGCCAAGGGTCGCTATTCGCGCGGAGCGACTGAGACTGCTCTAGACCAAGACTTGGCTGAAGTGCGTTCCGGTAGTGGCGTCCAAGGGTTGATAGACCGTTTGGTGCAGCAGGTAGGGCGACTCGACTTCACGGCGGCCGACCTTGCTGGTCGTTCAACCAACAGTGGCGCTTTTAAGACTATGTTCCTGGCCTATCAGCGAGACGGAGCCGAGGACTGGTCGACGCATCTTCCGATTAGCGCTAAGCACTCTGGGTACGTTGACAAGATCGAGTTCCACCACATTTTTCCGCGCGCCTACCTCAAGACTGCGCGCCCCGACCTGGTGCGGGCGCAGGTCAACGACATCGCGAACATGGCGTTCATCGGCGCAGCCACCAATAAGCTGATTTCCGACCGTCCGCCAGCGGAGTATCAAGCCATTTTCGACTCAGAGTCGTTGGCTTTGCAGCAGGTCTACATTCCCAGCGGCGCCGGGTATGGATCAGATTTCGAGACATTCATCATCAGGCGCCGCCAGGCCATGGCAGAAAAGCTCAACGAATTCCTTCACACGACGAGCAAGTCACAAGACTGACGGTAGGGATAGAGATGGTGTTTTGGCAGGCATTAGTTATTGCACTTGTTCCGTCGATTGTTGCAGGCGTGACTGCGATCGTTGGACTTAAAGATCTTGGCTTACGCAGACGAATTGAAGTCTCCAAGCAATTTCTGGCGCTCATTGCCGAGGCAAATGGGCGTCCGGCCGACGGTCGAACAGCAGCGGGTGTGGCCGAGCAGATCGCTACCATCAGCCTGATTGCCGATTTTGCGTTGAAGGAGAAATTGCTAAGAAACGCGGCGTTTGAGGGGCTCTCCAGCATTGCGTCGTGGAAGTCGGCGAATGATTCAGACGAGTCAACGTCAGCGATAGCAGACGCCGCAGATCGGGCCTTGTTGAAGTTGAAATGTGTTCGGAGTGCAGCCTAGTAGGAAGCCGGCGCTGCATTTCACCGTCACATTGAGCGTGAGCGTGGCGTCAGCCTGGTGTGGGATCGTCTTGATGGCAAGGGTTACAGTCAGGCCATTCTGACGCGCGAAGGTGATTACCGGGACGAAGCCCAGCATGACGAGATTGCCAAATGGCTGGTCGATTGGGCCGCGGCGTTCTTCCGCGTCATGCCCAAGTATGATGACGCCTCGAGGTAGTTGTCTGATTTATGGGTCGGGTCTGATGGGGTGGGTGCCGGTTGGGTCGACTTGGATCTTTTGGCCGGCGGCGCTTTCCCAGATGTAGACGCCGATTTCTGGTTGACGAAGGTACCAGTCGCAGTGGGTTTTGATGCGGTGGGCTTTTCGGGATAGGGGTCCGAGGTTGTCTGGGCGGGTTTGGCCAGGTTGGCCTGGTTTGTATGGGATGGTGTGGTCCAAATCGAGGTTCCTGGATGGTGTTGATGCCCAGGGGAACACGTCATAAGGGTTGCCGGCCAGGACTTGGCGGCGGATACAGTCAGGGATTTCGTAACTATCAACGACGGCACCGATGTCGCCGCAGTGGATGACGGGCGTCAAACGAACTTTCGAACCTTTGGTGATGGACGAGACTTGTGAGATCAGGACGGGGCCGAGCAGTTCGACGCGGGCGAGGTTTTCCCAATCATCCAGATTGTCGAGGTGCATATGGACATACACCTGGGTTTTCGGCGTGAAAACAGAGCTGCTGGTAGATGTATCGCCAACCATGGTCATGACATTGGCGGGATCGGCGAGCAACCCGAGGGCTTTGGCCCGGCGGGTGTCCCTGTCGGTGTCGTCGCCGTCAGCGGCTAGACGCTCGGCCAGCATCTGGATCGTCGACTCCAGAGACAGGGCGTCTTTGGTGTCCAGGCGGGCCGACAGCCAACCGGTCAACGGATCGCCCTTGTCGACACCAGTCCATACGTGACGTGGCCTGCTGTCAGTCAAGATTTTCGCGTGCTCGGGGTTGACAGTTTTGATCGCCGCACTGATCATCTTGTTCAAACGTGTGGCGTTCACGGCACCCAGTACGGGTGCGATCATTCCGTCAACCTTGCCCCAGCCGTCCTCTGGCACGAATGATTCTGTTTCGGATGCGACACGTCTCGCCTGTCGAAGAGTGGCCTCACCCGAAGCGACTTTCCCCCAACACCCAGGTAGACGGCTTGTCAAAGTGATCATGTCGGCAACCAGATGAAACGCCCCAGCCAGCGACATGCGGTTAGCCAACGCCAACTCGCCCGTCATGTCCTCACCAAACGCCCGTCCGCCGACGTGTTCGACACCGAACTGGTCACGCAACTCAGGCTCCGGCACCGACTCCGGCCAGGCGTATGCGTCCAACACGTCAGCCAACACCGTGGCTGATTCCGTCTCCAAAGCTTCAATTTGTTCACGCAGCGCGATATAGCGGGCCATCGCGCTTGTCGCGTTGGCCCTCCACTCACTGAAACCGTCGAACATGTGTTCTAGTCTACACCAACAAACCCACAACCACAAGCCTAAACGACACCCGTCCAACATGCGGAAACACCCCGGCCAGATCCTGCGACTCCACTCCTCCAAGCGCAGGATGGTGGGGCGATTTCTGTAAAATGCTCATGTGGTTCAAAACGCGCTTGGACGCGCAATGCGGGAGGAGTCGGCATGCCCAACTGGTTCCAGGTGACAACGACGATCGTCCTCGTCGCCTTTACCATTGCGCAGAGCGTAGCCGCCGTGATGGCGGTACGCCAGGACGCTCGCGCCAACAAGCAAGAGCGAGACGAGAGAAAGGCGCAGGCTGCGCGTGACGAGAAAGAAAAGGCATTGGGCGAGGCAGCGAGAAAAGAGCGGGAACTGCTTGACGGCCTGGAGAAAGCCCTAGCAATTCATCGCGAGAGCACTGAACTCACCGTTCTGCACGAGCAATGGAAATCCGACCGGAGCGATGCCGAGGAGGAGCACCTGAGCAACACCTACAAACGGTTGCACCTGGCAAAACAGCTGCTTGAGGATCAGAGGGTACTCAATGTCGACGAGCCAGTGACCGCGAAAACAATCGCTGACCTTGTGGATCAAGCGCTGGAAGGTCTGGCGAAAGCACTCAACGACGAGGCCGATGCGACAACAAAGCCGACCAAGCGGTCAATATCCCAGTATGCTGCCACGACGCTCGACCCATTCGACGCCGCGAAGGTGTGGGCGCTCATCGTTGGGGGAAAGCTGACGCGCGACGCCAAGGATGCCACCGGGCGTCCCATCCGTTTCAGCTCGCACATCGAGGCCGCCGCACTCTTCGGCAAACGTCGGCGTGCACACACAAGTGCCCGTCTGGATCTTAGCGAAGGATACAGCTTGCTGTTTACAATCATCGACCCGTGTATCTCAAGGGCGGTCGCCCAAGACACCAAGGATTGGGAAAAGCTGGGGCTCATACAAGATGCCGGGTATGGCGAGGATGAAAAGGCAGACAACGCTGCGGAAGATGAGGCAGAACGCCTTCAAAAGAACATGTTGGCTTTCGAGGAATTGAATGAACTCCAGGTCACGGAGGCCGCAGAGGAGATCCCGGATCGCCAGGAACAACGCGATATACAATGGGACGCCGAGGATGATGAACAGGAACGACTCCGTCAAGCCTCCATTGAAGCCGAACGGCCTAACTGGGGCCGTGCCAAACGGCAGCGAATTATCGCATTCGGGCAGATCGCTGAGGAGTCAAGTATCGTGTACCGCTACCTTGGCGTGTTCAAACGTCGTATCTATGATCTGGAAGATTGGTGGCGAAGCGGGCAATCTGAGTTTCGTCACAGCTACGTCAGAGTGGCTGACAAGATTTTCTTCGATGGTCAAGGGCTGCTCGGCGTCGACGAAGAGGGGTACCGCACTGAGTTTGAGAGAGAAGACGGCCTTCGCAAGGACGCCGATCGCAAGAGTGCGACTGACGCCGCCGAGCGAATGCGTGCTCAAGCGACCGGGGCGTTACACCCACGATGATTCGACCGGGGCCGATCGACTGCCCAATACGACGGGCACTTAAGCCTCACCAGATGGCGTCGGCCGGGTCCACGTAGCTCTGGGTCAGGGGGTTCCAGCGCTTCGGCGGCGCCTTTCTGCCTCTGGCCACCTCTACCTGGCGCACCAGCGCGTCCAGGATCGTCGTCGTCGCACCACGCACCGCCGCGCGATCCGTCGCGTCCCGTCCGAAAGCCGACAGGTCGACGGGTTGCCCGCCCCGGTA
>Ga0123357_10014710_pt1 | contig 10227 bp, 4 predicted proteins | sample TergutEmb28metaG_FD_89873 | JGI IMG/M metagenome (GOLD analysis project Ga0123357, IMG submission 89873) | Embiratermes neotenicus P4 segment gut microbial communities from Petit-Saut dam, French Guiana - Emb289 P4 | ecosystem: Host-associated > Arthropoda: Insects > Digestive system > Gut ... | reverse complement strand
TATTTTATCCCTCCATGTCCATGTGTGTGGTTGATCTCTTGGTCTTGAAAGTCCGTTCAGTATTGACATCCTTCAGTACTTTGTTACGTTTCTGATTTGGACTTCCATTGGTAAGAGTGGATCCATTGTCATATTTTCTCGCTTTCAACATTTCTTGCAACGGGACATAAATTTTAAGTTAACGTTAAGAGGGAACGCGTATCGAATCGGAATGCACAGTGAGGCATTTAGTATCATCAGCATCATAGAAAGTCCCTAAAATCCCTTTTGTCTAATCAGTTTAGTACGCCAGTGTTGGGAAGTGTCGTTACGTTAAGTATACGGTGAACCGCCAGCAGCTGGCTTCCTGCTGTGCTACTCCTGACGGTTTGTTTGTACCGAACGTGAATCTTGTCGGCACGTTTGAACTCTCTCCCAGATAATGGACAATTCCGATGGACACAGTCGTAAAGTATTTCACTGAGGTTGGCTGAGTGGCCGGGTCTGGGTACAAAACACTCTGAGAGGGTAGGTCACACAGCCGACGTGGCTGCTGACAGACGTTCAGAGCCTCATGAAGTTATTACAGCGGGAACACATAAAACGTTGAGAGCATAATTTGAGTAAGACTAGCCGAGCACATACAGTAATGGGAGAAATGACGGTTGCTGAAGTTCAGTCCAATATGCTGAAGCGAAAATGTAATATTAGTTATTTGCTGCGCAAGTGGAGTGGCAATGACGACGAATGCTCACTGATCGAGAAAGAAAGAACCGAATCGATTCGTCTCTCGTCGGTTTCGTGCGACTCTGGAGCTTCGTCTACCCTTCTCCATAAATGCCAGCTCATGAGAAGAGTTTTCCAGTAAATAATTCCTTGGCTTATACCCCCTGACCCATCACGACTAAGGAAGTACACGATATGGCAGCATACTTCATCACGTGATGCTTCTTCTAACGGGGGAAAAAAAGGTTATCTTTCCAGTTGGGAGTACATTTATTTGTAACTTAAACCACTTTGTTGTGCATGCTTTTAGTACGTAACAACATTAACGGTTTATATCATAGCGTTTAATGTAGTATAGACATTATGAGCAATCACTTGAATTTTTCAAGGACGAGATTAGAGCAGTTGTTTACAAACTGCTTCGCTGAGACCAAGAAATCCACTAAGGGCTTGCGGAAGATCTGCTTATACCATCTGTAATGACGAATATTAATTTTACAGAATTTATATGTATATATTGTTGTATCCTTAAAAGAATTAGTAATTTTGTTCCAACTGCGATACATTGAATTGACACGTCCGTTGTAAGCTGTATTTACGAAACCGGCTGCAGAGTAATTCAAAAGAGAAAACACAAAGAAACTGATAAAAATATTTTTCCCAAACTGATCAAGTCACAGGAGTTTACTTCAGTCTAGCGAATACATTTTGAGGACGCTATGTTTAATTCGATCCCATTAAATGTGGTTTCCATTTTACATTAATATAAACGTATGAAACCCCATTAGTTTTTTAATATATACATTTTAATGGTATGTGGATACATCAATCAATCAGATCAATGAGCCGAACTGAGGAGGAAGCCTTTCTTTATAATTCATATGTTACACTTTTTAAAAACTTTCCATAACGAATAAAAATTCGGGTTTGAAATTACTTATTATAAACTAAATAACTAACTAGTTGCTGCCCTTCATTAGTTATCGGTGAGCGGGTGATTAGTGGCATTGGTAGTGCGTACAAAATATTTACCTTGATTTAGCAGTCTATATTTAGCACCAGAAAGTTAAATCGTAGTAACACCGCAGCAGAGTGAGCGGTCTATACTTACTCAGTCGTGTTTGGCTTAATGAACTGACAACTAATTACAGGCAAATTGTGTGATCTGATTGGTATCGGGATTCGCTTTTAAATAGCTTAATAGACAGAAATGAAGATTTGCGGGTCAATTGTTCGTTTTCTTTTTTTTAACCACGTTTTATAAACCGATTAGTTGCTCGCATGTAGCGTCCGTTAATATCGAGTGTGAGGACGAGTATAAATAATGAACTGGGGAAGACACAGAAGGACGGGGTGGTGGCCTGGAGGAACTTGGATTTTTAGCGGTTTCCATCAGCTATCTGAACACCCAGTAAACTTTGAATACTTAATGGTATACTTTATTGGTTGTGTGTAGTTTTTGGAAATATTAGTTGAACAGAGTATAAGGTGTGTAGCCCTTGACCTAACCTACATAAACTTAATGAATTACTACAATCCTACATTTCTCATTTTTCGTAGGCCTTCTTGTTCATCACTATGTAAACGTATTTTGACAGATGTGGAACAGAACATAATAGTTACAACATAGTTACAAATTATGATGGAGCTCAATGGTAAGCATATTACACTATACAGCAACATAAATTAGTCCCTATTTCTTTCCCTTTGCTAAAAAGGCTACACAACACAAATTCTTAAAATAAAATTTGTATTTTTTATGATTGCCCTAGGTACATGTTATGTTGTGTGCCCATTTTTGTTAAGTGGACTAGTTTAAAAATCTGATAGATTTTAGGAGAACTGCGCGCCAGGTAGGAATTATTAGTGGCCAGACATAAAACGAATTACGTGGCCTTACTACTTTTCTGTTTAGACTCCTGTATCAATTTTCTTCTAAATATTAATCAGTGTTTGATATTTGAAGTGTTCGTGCTGGTAGTTTTAGCATATGTTTCAAAGAACGCATTATAAAAGTTTAAGGGGTCATTCCCTCCAGTATGTCAGTAGTTCTTACGTGACACGATAGTCTGAGTGTAGATCCGAAAGCTTCACATCAGAGTGAGTTTGAAACATTCTATACATAGTTCCTGAAGGATTCCGTAAGAAACGATATTGTTTGGTTCATTGCATTTTTCTTCTCGGTGTTTCCAACCGAAAGCCCTTGAAAGGAAACGGAAAGTACGAGTAATATAAAGAATGGAACAGGATTTGCTTCTGCAGCGTTGTGAACTGTGATATCGTTCTGTGTTGCAGCCGCAAAAATGTAGTTCTACACACATTTGATTGTTCAATCGAGATGTGGTAGTGGTGGTGGTGGTGGTGGTGGTGGTGGTGGTGGTGGTGGTGTTGGCGGCGGCGGTGTTGGAGGTGGCGGCAGCGGCGGCAGCAGTTACATTAGTAGTAGCAGCAGCAGCAACAGCATTGGCAAAGGCCTTGTGACTAATATCCTTGCAATTTTACGCCGTATCAAGTCCAGTTGCACCAGCCGCCATCAAAGGTCTGCAATGTGAAAGAATTTGGGAATATTTCTTGAAGTTGACAAAAGAACATTTGTAAGAAATGCGTAGCGTAGTAACAGTAGGCTTTTAAGCAATTCAAAATAAACCACTGTTTTGAGTATTGAAAGAGCTTAAATCGAAAGGCGGGGAGGACCGCAGTGCGTGGAACCAAATACGATTGTGTAGTACGTTAAGTGAGGCGTACTGACTGTGCCATAAGAACAGTTCTTACTGCCACGGAACTGTGATTAGTATCGTACTGTGGCGAGAGAATGCCTGCTTAAAGTGAGCAGAGGCCGTTTAATGACACAACATTCAGTAACCAATAAGCTTTACGAATGACTGTGTGAGACCTGAGATTCTTACGCCGATGACTATGAAGAATGTCATCCTCCGAGCTGTGACGCCGTGTAGTGTGACAGATATTCGCCAAGAAGAGAAGATTATTTTGCCCTGACGATTGAGGGAGTAGGTTCCTCCTCAATCTTTGTCAATTTCTACCAGACTACAAGACGTCGCATTTCAGACTACAGTATTCTTCTCGTGAGTGGCGGCTTAGCACACAGTTCATTTAGACTAGTGAGAATGTGATGGGAGCCAGGAGATACGAGTCGGTCGACATACGCGCAGATACCTTTCACAGATCGCTGTCAAACCTCACAATACTCTCGCTGATATTGCAAAAGTGTTGGGAAAGAAATCAACGAAAAGAAGCATTAAAGTTTGAAAGCTGTGGTGTGAAATTGCCTACTGTAAGGCCGGGTCGGATACTGTACAACGGTATACCGTATTGGTTGTAGTCCTCAACTCCTCTAGATAAGCGTACAGTGCTATAAGAAGGCGAAAAACACTACCTTGCTGACCCTTCTTAGTTTATATGCCCGTACAATTAAATTCGAATGATTACCACCTCCCCCCCCCCCTTTTTAAACATATAGGAAAGTAACATATTTCCTGTATAAACAGCATATGTAACTTTACAATTCGATAAGACAGAAGCAGAATTGCTATAGGGCTGCATTATTGTTGTACTTCGTTGCTGGTCGAAGTAACTTTAAATAAAGGTGTGTGACATTAAATCAGCGAGACATTAGTGATGATGACAGGGGATCAATAAAGAAAGTCAGATATCGGGAGACAGCTTCAGAGACGCCTGACTCTGGTTGTTGGCCAGGCAACACCCCTGCCGACCGACACGCAACATAACACCATTAGTTTCACACACAAATATAAATCAATACAATTGACGCTGCAGTTTGTGGTTTGCGGTTCAGTGTTCTATTATGTGTAACGAATCGTTGTCATAAATTTAAATCCAAAACGTATAAATGATGCTACCTACGCACAATATTTCATCGTCTTGTTGTCGTTTGCAGCTACGTGATGATTGTACAGACAACTCCATTTTCGTAATGAAAGAAATCTTAACCACGCTGAAATTCTGTATTTTTGGTTGTCGCGTAAGAACTTCCCCAGTGTTTAGCTGCCGACAGACAGACTGTTTACTTTCAAGCACTGAACTAATTTAACCTTTTAAAGCCTACTGATTACGTGAGGCACCAACAGGTTTAACATTCAAGAATTTTACATTCTGCCACACTGTATTTATGTGTTTCGTATTTACCTCAGTAAAAAGAGCGACTTGTGACCCATATAACATAAACTGATGGAGTTTTATAACCAAGATGAAAAGTTTTTACTGCGCGGTACGAACTGGGTCTTTAGATAAAGCAGTCTGAGCTTCGTCTTTAAAGAATTAATCTACCATTTTGCAATGTAAGTTACAACATAAAGTCCTCGGCATATCGTATTGTGCGAAATTTGAAAATTAATCAAGATAAAAATTACAGAAATGATTGTTAATATTTGTCTCTTTTTTTCACTCTTAATTTAATCGAAAGATTTCTTTGAATCTCATTTATCTTTCATGAATGAATGTTTTATTACAGAAAACGTACCTTATTTCTAATCTTGTAAATAATTAAAGCTGCATTAATCAGTTAATTAGCATAAAAATACTTTCACCTAGGAACAATAAACGCTACCTTAATCCTGTAGAATAGTAAGGATAATAGATTGCTCGGCATATCACTGGTTTAATAAAACAATATATTCTCCCAAATTTCGTAAATTTTTATCATCATGAACATAATGGGCATGAATATGATTACTATTGACACTACTATTAGCTGTTGCTGTTATTACTCTTATCATTATCACCGCATAAACCAAGATAATAAAATCAGTATGCTCGTCTCATACCGTATGACACTTTACTGTTCAGTAATGTATGAATGTATTATTCTCCGCCACAGACAATACTACAACTGTCAGCAAGAACGACAATCTGAAATCGAATTGGAAACCAGACCTGCGATATGAAATTTTTGCGGCGATGAATATTTATCACACGTAACCAGACGGCGGAAGGGGGGGGATTGGGGATGGGAATTGAATATAACTGCTGGTGCGAGAGGACGGATACAAGCGAAATAGGATTCCGGCTTTACGGAAACTATATATGTAAGGATTTATATACCATATCAGAACAGCATTGTTGCGATGAAATGTAGTGTGCTTAACATGATGGCTGCTGAAAGAAATGGGACATATTCCTATAAATGTAATGCTGCTGAGTTGGAGTGTGAAGAGCTGTCCCTGAATGCGACAGAATCCATTACCGTTGTGTGTTGTAAAGTATGCTTATGCTGGTGTTTGCGCCCATTACCAGACATTATGTTCACTATTCCCATAGGTTTCTTACAATGTTCCTGTTTCTTTGTACAAGGTTCAGGCTTAGTGTGTTTAGGAGCGTGCGCAAAATTTCGAAAAGCGACTATTAGCTTCGTTATGTCTGACCGTCCGTCCGTCCGCATGGAACAACTAGGGTCCCACTGGACGGATTTTCATGTAAATTTATATTTTGACATTTTTCGAAAAACTGTCTAGGAAATTCAAGTTAAATTAAAATCGGACAAGGATAACAGATACTTGACATGAAAACCACTATTCATTTTTTGATCAGACCTCTCTCAGTTCTTCTTAGAATGAGAAATGATTCACACAAAAATTGTAGATAAAATCAAAACACACATTTTTTGTTCTGTAACATTTATTTGAAAATATGCTGTTTATGAGACAATGTGAAAAAAAATATTGTAGAACGGGGCCCGCCACAGATGGCAATATGGCGCATGCGCATTGCATGTTGGATGATTAAGGCTACACACACACTCATGTTTAGTAATACTTAATGCTTTTACACCGCAACAATGGTTGCAGGAACGCGTCTCAATGCGATATTGTTACGTTGTTACATTGTCGTTCTTGTTCTGTTTTAATTCGCTAAACTGTGCACTGTGTAGAGGCTGTTTTTCGACTAGTCGAAAAACAGCCTCTACACAGAGCACACGACCTGCCTCCCGGCGCCCGAAGACTCCTGCCAGCACTTTAAATGCTGAAAACCATATGCAGTAGTGTACAGCCTTGCACTCCTGAAGATGAGCACAATAATGCCCGAAACATGTTGAGTCATTATTTTATCAATAAATCATAATTGTTGCATCAAGTTGGTCTAAGAAATAATTTCATATTAAGGATGCACGGTCACACGAACATCAAAAATCGTTACACTTACTTTTCGCATCTTTCTAGGAGCGTAAATACTTTTATGTTAATTGTCACGTTGTCTTTTAAATTCATATTACTTTGTGTAATAGTGAGATTGTCCTCTTTTGTGTTAAAACAATATTGTATTAATTAGAAGTGAATGTGGGCTCAAGAGACATAGGATATTGTATCTTTCTCCAGAATCGGAGTCAATCGCTGGCTGAACATACTGAGTGAGCAGTTCCGCCATGACTGACGAAAATATTACAACGTTTCACAAGTTCACTCTCCTTCTACACGAATTTACTCTGTTGTTCTAAAACTGCGTTCTTTCATTTTCTGACTAAACTGTAATTAGACAAGAGAGACAGTGTACGTATAAACGTAACATTGAGGTGCGTTCGCATAACCATTCTTGCAGTGGAAGAACAATGATTACTACATATTATGAGTGTGTCTGTAGCCTTGCCTTAGTCATCCAGCACGCAAAGCGCATGCGCCATCTCGTATTGTCATCTGTGGCCTGTCTGACTTTACTCTGTTTTTCCACATTATCTCACAAAAGGAACGATTTTCAGAAAAATTTTGTCGAATATGACATTTTGCTTTGATTATTTCTACAAAAATTTGTCTGAAACATTTCTCATTCCAAGAAGAACTTTCATCATAAATGTACACAGGTATTCATGTTATTCGTGTCAGAATTTAGTGAAACTTGAATTTTCTCTACTGATTTTCAAAAACATTCAATATAAATTTCATCCAATTCCACCCAGTGGGTGCCGAGTTGCATGCGGACGGACGGACAGGCAGGCAGACTAAAGTGATGTAGTTAATTCTCTCTTTTCACAGTTTTGTGAAATCACCTAAAAGAGAAGAACTGGGGCATAGGTTAATTGATTAGTGATTCTGTAACAATAACCCGTAATGATTGTCAACTGCATTTTCGAAGCCTTTATTTTCCTCAAATAACGTATCAATCTTTGTCAAACCTGTGATGTTAAGCCTACATATTTTAACCTGTTACCATGCTTTAACATATCAATACACAAAAATTGGATATAAATAAAAATTTGGTTTCCCGGAAGGCAGTTATTTCCTTTAGTAGTTGAGTGACCATCAGATTCTCAGGAAAGATTGTGATCTGCATAGTTAGTTGTATATTTGCTACGGCATTACAATTTGTCCTTTACTCAGATCGGTATATTCTTGTAACAAATAATTTAACTATTTCATTCTTATAGTGCATATAGACCTATACTTGTATAAAGTTTATTGTACATCTGTTAGCTGAATTTGATTGGGTCTCCGGTTTTTCGTGAGACCGACAGCTGCGCGTTCTGAATGTTGCAGGCCCTTCGCTTCTTTTGCGGAATCTGGCCATGTATCCCACGTTAGTTCGAGCCAGTGAACATTCGTTCTTAGAAGAGCGGATTCATCCGCGCATATGATAAGATGACATTGCGGGGTGATTATCTTTAAAAGAGTATATCTGGGAGGAAATGTCGAAAAGATTGTCATAAAATATTTCCTGAAGTATAGTGCTTTCCATTGCAACGTTTGCAGAACTGTCGTGAAGTTTCATGCAAAGGGGTCAGTTTCAGAAACAACTGGAAGACGACACAGGCATGTACTAACGCGAAAAAGAAAATAGACAAATTTGATGCTCGATTAAAAGAACGCCTACCGAAATATATCGACTCTTCAGTGTGGAATGTCAAGGAGAAAAGTCCCCGCGACAACTGACCCGTTGCACTTACGACGACACAACACGGCTTCAGGCTGTGAAGTAAGAATTCTGTGCTGCGTGTGGTTTCAGGAATCCGTGTTTGATGTTTATCTTGACCAAGAACTTGCGTTTTGTTCTGATGAAGCGGAATTTATATGTACTAGGCATGTAAACAATCAGAATGAAATATGTTGGTCCATAAACAGCTCTCGTGCTATTCTTGAAGGACCTTTATACGGTTTCAGAGTGGGGGCGTGGTGCGCCGCTGGTACTTGCAATTTAATGGAATAATTTCCTGTACGAAAGGATAAAGTCCGAATTTGGTATAAGATTAATTTTGATGCCGTATCTTTGAAAAGTGACAGACGACGAAAAAAAGTATGTGACTTTTATGCATGACAGTTAATGGCCCACGCTGCAAATAATTATGTGGATGCCTTAGCTGGAGTTTTGCTGAGGGGCTGATACAAGTAAAGGATTGTGGCCTGCCCGATCTACCGACTAAAATCCTTGTGACTCGTTTATGGGAGACATTATATGGTGGAAACACAAGGCTCACGCTAATAGGCCTAATTCAGAGCGAGAAATTAAAGAAAATATTCGGCAGGAAATTGAAGTTTTTCCGAGACATCATTTTCGCCATTTGTCTGGGAACACTCTTTTTTTAATATGTGAGGCGTGCATAAAATCAGAAAGTCGCCACTTCTGGACTCTAGTTTGGATAAAGTTAGGTCATACTGCAGGTCGAAAACTGGGCGCGAATAACCGGCTGCTGCTTGTCTAAGCTAACTGTAACACCACACGGTACCCAGCCTCACGATTAGCTAGCTGGTCTGTACTAAGCACTGAATATCATGAACAAATAATACGAAACTTTTCCCTTTATTCTAATGCAAAAATAAAAATAAAGTTTTTTTTTCTCATGCATTGTTACACAAAGTAATTTGTTGCCTGAATAAAATTCACGTAGCTGGATTCATTTAGACACGAAATTATATTCAACTTGTTTCTCAAAACCTTTCTACAAATACATTCAACATACGTGATAGGAGTGACTAGCAAAGTACTTTTTCAGCATGGCCGTCCCAATGACAATCATGACATGCAGATGAATAGCCGGCAGGTGGTTAGGATGTTGAGATCTATACATAATAGGTCCTAGAGACCGCCTTCTGCGGAAAAGAGTAGAACTCTCGTCTACGTTTGAAGGAACGTATTTATTTGTCCGCACCATATGTTGTAGGAACTGCGTGTAGCGTTCAGTTATTGTTGCAATTGCTACGATACCCTATTCTTGTTACCACATTTACTTAGGAATTTCTAAAGGTTATGTTCATTTTCTGTTGCTACGGTTCATGCATGAACCGAAGAAATGTAATTATCTGACATTTCACATCGCTGTGTGCTCAGATCATTTCGCTTGACAGCATACAGAACAGTGATCGTCGCTATTTAAATTTGCCTAAGTTTGGATTTATGCCTTTTAGTTCAGCGTACTGCAGTTACCTTTAGGGTTTTATTAACCATGTTTAACCCTTTGACGCCTAACGACTCCTGTGGTGGTCGTACCGCACCGCTAACCTCTAAACGTTGCATTTTATATATTTATTCAACAAATATAGGTACTGAATATTTTAAACATGG
>Ga0123357_10014709_pt1 | contig 10227 bp, 8 predicted proteins | sample TergutEmb28metaG_FD_89873 | JGI IMG/M metagenome (GOLD analysis project Ga0123357, IMG submission 89873) | Embiratermes neotenicus P4 segment gut microbial communities from Petit-Saut dam, French Guiana - Emb289 P4 | ecosystem: Host-associated > Arthropoda: Insects > Digestive system > Gut ... | reverse complement strand
TCGAAACTAAGTTTTGTGATATACCTTATTGATTTCATTGTTTATTTGGGCGCATTGTAGATAGTAATAAATATTTTTCAGGATATCTGGTTACACTGCCCGGAGTCACATAATATTTTTCTCCTATTTTATTTCAAAATTACCGTATTGATAATGTTCATCTTCAAATTGCAGGTCTTCAGGTACCTCGGTAGGACCTATAGCTTATCGTTTACTAATAAATTTAAACTTATGAAATTGTTACTTGTGTCGTTTCTGATTATTTGGATTGCTTGGGTTCGATTACGGCAAGTGCAAGAGCACAAACGCATTATTTCAACAGAGTTTCTTATAAAACCCGCAGGACGTTGAATCCTAGGCGGAAGGAAGAGTAGCTTTACGTAGGTACCGATTATTTATTAATTTCTGGTGTAAATTGTTCGTGGATTGGCAAGAGATGTGGACAATTGCCGACTCTACCACTGGGACGTACGTTGACTAAAATGCTACTTATGCTAAAGAAATGTATCAAATTTCACAGAAGGGGTTCAAAATACAAACGTCAAGAAAACACAGTCTGTGTCGATGTCAGATCGATTCATACTCTTTGATACTGAGTATCGTAATGCCCAGAGATGTATGCATGTCTTTCATTAGGCAGTCATTAAGCACATCGCTGTCAGTCGCTAGTGCCATAGCGGCCAGCGTGCCTCGTAGGACGCCCACTCTCCCCTCAACAACTCGCTCCACCACTACTGGCTCATAGATAGATGGCGTCATTTAATGAAAAACCCTTTACCAGAGAATCTTGTTATGTTTGAAAGATAAAAAGGAATTACTATAAATTATGGCCGCGTTTCTAGACAAAACAAAAACTTTACCGATGTCGTGCAGAGCGCGTTCATAATAGATGCTCCCCCTTCCTCCCGCGGGATTCATATAAATTTTGTGTGCAATTACGAAGAATGGGGATGTAAGAAGATGCTGTTCTTTGATCTGCATAACCTGGAAGACCAGGTTTTTTTTTCGCTTCGAGAGTCGCCATACGGGTTTGCGAATCATGATAGGTTGCTAATATGCGTCGTTTCCACGATCGGGATGGAGGGGAAATGGCATCTGTATCTGCAGTTACAACTCGAGAACCACTGGAAGGACTTTGATTAAATTTAATGTAAACGTTGTACCAATACGAGCCACTGCAAGCTTGTGAAAACGTTTACTCTTTCAGTTTTATTGTGTTGTTCTGTATCACAAACAACCGCAATACACCGTCCAACACAACACTTTCATGTCACATAACACTATGCTCCCTGTTTCAGTAAGCATGAACCATCATCAGGCACTTCTTATTGCCACTCTTTACTCTTCCCTTAATTGGAAAAATTAATGAGTTGTTTTGGTTCGAGTCAACTGATGAATTAATGCACTCTTGATCTCTGGTCCATGTATTTTAGGTTAGAAAATGTTAAGTGAATGGTATTTTTTCAGAGTTCGTAGTTAGAAAAGAGAGTTGGGGAAGTAAAAAGTAAAAAAAAAAGAATTTAATTAGTTTGTAAAGAAGGTCTAAATTCCTGTTTTTTTTTTTACTTTGGAGGATTCCTTCAAATTCGCGTCTTTCTCCCTATTCTTTCTTTTTTTTAATTGACTCGTCATTTCACCGAGTGTTGTTTCGAGATTAAGGAAACCATCTGTCAGAAAAATAAAAGTCAGGGCAAAAGCGATGTTTGTCCGTTATAGGCAATCGATTCAAAAAGTGACAGCCGTGTGTGCTCGATATAATTCGTGTCTAAGCACAGTAAGCTGGGCTCAAAATTTGTCCTCTGTGGCTTTTATACTGTATTTTGCTTTTTATCATTTCACGATGTCATGTTGACTGCATGACTAGACGTCATACGAAACTTGGAATTGAAAGATGAGAAGCTAAACTGTGTAGGGTGTTTGTGAATGTGTGTAAGGAAGTGGTCGTATCCTATTTTCATTACTTGTTGTTTTGTTGAAGGGTCTTAGGAAAACCACGAAGTGTCTTTCCGATAGTTAGGCACGAAGAACCGTTTGAATACAAAACAGCAGTTAAACGTGGTACAGCGACGTTTGGCCTCGTGAATTACCACGTTGATTCGTAGGTTATTTAATGACGGTGCATCAGCTGTAGGGCGTATCTACCGTATGTGAAATAAGATGCTCATAGCTGTGTGGTTGACTACTAGGGCGTGAGAAAACCCATTGTTAACCTAAATTATGGTATTTGTGTGCAAAAAACGGGCAGCTCTGTGCCTGACGTACCAGGATATACATTGGTAAGCTGTGTTGTGCAGACTGGATAAGAAACAATACGACGTAATTCCAATCGAACCCTCCTGTTCGGACAGAGTTGTTTTGTGCTATTTGACGACGCTTTACTAACTACACATCATCGCATGACAGAAGGATTATGCATGACCAGTTGTCAGATTATAATGAAGCCTGGGTGACCTACTCTAAAACATCATCTCAGAATTTGACTCGAGTTACTTACAGTAACAAAAAATCTTACCGATCTAAGATTCGAAAACAGAATCTCCTGAGTATGAATAACCTAGTCACGGTATCATATTTACAAAACGGTTTTAAGGAAATTTCACTATGTTGATTCAATTAAGGCGTTTGTGTGTGTGTGTGTGTGTGTTTGGCAAGTTACGTAACACGTAGGGAAGACATGAAAAGTTATTACAAATTACTTTTTTGAAAATCCAAAGGACAGAGATCAGTTGGATATCTAGAAGGTTGGAGAACAATATTGAAATGTATCGTAAGGGAAGAGGTTGTGATGATGCGGACAGGTTTAAAGTGGCTTCGGATGAGGTCTTAATGGCGGTCTTTTCTTAAGACGGTGGTCAACATTCTTGTATAATGGAAGGTGAGAAATTTGTTGACTAGTTGAACATCAAAGGATTGTGCTGCTCTGCTCCTCTGAGGGGTCAATTATGACTGGAAAGCGAGTATAGTGTAACTGTACTTATGCCCAGAGTGCGCATGTGTAGTTCCTTACGTACGCATGTGTTACATTTTATTGCCGATGGTCAATGGGGATGACTTATCGCGCTCCACGTTCCCAACTGTACCACCGCAGCCACCCTTCCTCAGATTTATCTCTGCAAAATGGCGTTATCTTGTGGCCAGTGTTGGCGTCGCCGCTATCCCGCGTCCCGGCGCTTTTAACTACTCTCATAATTCTGGGGTAAAGGCCAGACGTGGCTTAATTAAATACATATGACACAGCAGGAAATGATGTTGCATGTGTCCATATTGGTCATGGTTTATAAAGGATTACCATTTGCCCCAAAATTTATCCCCAGCTTCTAGTTAAACAACAGAAAAAACAAGTAAACCAGTGTTGCACGATATTTCTTGAAGAGATACTGGTTTTTCCCTAAAGGAATTTACTGCATACATGGAACCCCAAGATCCATTTCTGTCTTCACGAAAGCCTCTCAGCAGACACTTTCCTGAAAAAGTTGAAACAAGTTTTATCTCTACACTCCATTTTCCTAAACGGTAATGTTGTCCCTGTCCGCGCTGTGAATACACGTAAGGAGACCTGAGGTATAACTCTACTCATTGTTAACCTCGATACTGGATGACTGTGGGATTTTAGTTCACGTCGCGGCCGCGCTACCCCCGGGATAGGGCCCCAGTACACATTGAATAGCGGGCCAGTTTCAGTTTTTCCCTTTCCTGTACACTTCATGACTGCTACTGTCGCTATACGTTATGAGGATGATCGTACATAGGATAATATGATGGGCAGGACAAGTGGCACGCACAAGAGGGGGAAATAAATGCACACAGTGTGCTGGTTTGATAACAGGAGAGAAAAACATCAACTGGAAAAACTTAACATACATTGGATTTTCAAGAGATGGGATGTGGCATGTGTGAAAAAGTTCCATGTTTTTCAGGACAGGGACTACTAGCGGGCTACTGCGAATAAGTTAACAATTTTTCGTGTTCATTAAAATGTGGGGAATTTATTGACCAGCTGAGCAATCTCACCTATTTTCACGTTTTGCTGCCCGTGCATCTCAGTATATTTATCTCAGTAATTAACTAACTTGATGCACAATTTTTTTTTTGTTTTACAATAAGTTTATTTCATGCCTCTACATGTTTCGAGCACATGTGATTGAAACATGTAGAAGCATGAAATAAACTTATTGCAAAACAAAAAAAAATGTTGTGCATCAAGTTGGTTAATTACTGAGATAAAAATCTCACCTATGTTTCACCCATAGGCTACGTGGTACGTCATCCTCATTTTGTTACTTATAAGTTGGGACGGACGTGGAAGGGTTGGTCTCGGCTGTATAAATATCGCATAGTGTTCAGTAAGAAGCCAACAAATTTCGTTCAATAGACCCACAGTGGCTAGGAAAAGAGCTGGAAAACCGCATGTTCGAGAATTTACTCCCGACTGGGGCGGAGAATCTTCTCTTCATCACTATTTCCACACTGATTGTGGGCGCTCTTTCTTCGGGAATATAGTGGCCTGGACTTGACGCTGACAACTCGCTGACATGTTGTGTCGATGTCAAGAAAGCGATGAGTATAACGTCCACGCCCCTACACGTCTCCATGGCACGGTGAATAATTAATTAATCACAGACACAACTTCATAATGTTTGTAACTTTTAATTACGACAAGCCAAAAATTAAATACTAAAATATTTCAGCTCTACAGGCCTCTGTTGTTCGTGTGTTGCATTTAGCAATATTACATTTGAAGGCTCTGTACATCTTCCCGCGTTCAAAAACAGAAAGTTACAGGATGTTTTGGGAACTACATGTGTTTCCGTCCTCAAGCGAATGATTGGGGTGTCACGTTTAGTTGGGTCCCACAGAAAGAGTTATTGTCAGCGGTGGTGTGGTACTGCCCTATCCACTAACCAGAGGGACAGGAAAACATCCATTTTGTGGAACAGTGTTGTTTTTTAGGCTCGTTCGCAAAATTGCTCAAAACGACTATCGGTTCCTTAATGTGTGTTTGTCCGTACGCATGGAACAACTCTGCCCCCACTGGAGGCATTTTCATGAAATTTGATATTTGAATATTTTTCGAAAATCTGTCGCGAAATTAAAGCTTCATTAAAATCTGACAATGGTAACGGGTGCTTTATATGAATACCTGTGTACATTTATATCTCGCCGAATTCTTCGTAGAATGAGAATATGTCAGACAACCTTAGTAGAGAGAATCGAAACACAACTGTATTTTCAATAACTTTTTTTTTTCCGAAAATCGTTTTGTTTATGAGATACTTTGGAAAATGTGGTAGACCCAGACAGGCCACAGTTGACAATATAACACAGCGCATGCGCATTGCATGCTGGATAAATAAGGCTACAGACACACACTCATAATATTTAATAATTATTGCTTTTCCCCGACAAAAGTGATTACGCCATCGCGCCTCAGAATTGCTTAATACGTACATGGCCTGTTTTGTTCTTTTTGAATAACAGACGCTGACAAAGTCCAGGGACCAAGTAATCGTGATTAAATTATTTGTAGCAGAAATCTGTACTTGAAAGGTCAATTGTTGGAGTAACCATTCTGCCCTTTGCCTGTTTTCAAAAAGTGCATTTCCAGCTACGTGACATTAGTTTAGAAGAATGCGAGAAAATCTTTCGCATTCAAGTTAGAAAAGTTTACGTTTATCAGCGAAATGTCTGTGTGTAGCGTGAAAAGGGTTAAATATGAAGCGGCCGGTACCTTGGTCACTTACTCTTGCCGCCTACAAGGACCACTCGTTTGACGGGATGCAGTATAATTATCTTTTACAGATGGCGTGTACCTAGATACACTTCACATTACAGTGTTTTGTACGATATGTTGCCTGCCCTTCATCGACAATGTTCATTATTACTTCGTGATCAGAAGCGTAACAACGATATCACGTAATATCCACGTAAAGCACATAAGCCGCGCTTCAAAATATACATTTATTTTTAATTAGTTGTTAAAAATATAAACATAGAGTATATATAGTCTACTGTATAATGGGATACGGTGTAGGTTTGAATTTAGGTATTTTGTGCAGGAGTATGAATCATGGGAACGATTGGGACAGGTTCAGAACGTGGCAGCGATGAATGACAATGGGAGGTACTTATGCCTCAGTTGGCAGCGGGTGAACATTTCTCCGAAAAAAAAGTTACTGTACCCCACTTTAAATCTTGTGCACCCTAATATAATTTGTAGAAGCATGTATGCATTTACACATATACGCAACACAAATAAACAGTATGACTAATTAAAACATAAAAATTTTAAATTGATGTTAATGAACGTAATGATACCAAATACAAAATAGTAGAGAATGCATACCTTTACGGGGACCGCGGTAGCACAGAGGTTAAGGTGCTTTGCTACAAATCAGAAGGTGGCTGGTTCGATCCCAGCTGGTGTCATCCTTCCGATCGCACTATGGTCCTGGGGTCGACTCATTCTCTAACAGAAATGAGTACCAAGAGCATTTCCTGGGGGTAAAGGCGGCCGGTGCGTAAGGCTGAAAACCTTACCACCATCCTGTGCCGTTGTCATGAAATCTGGGAACCTTAACTTCCTGGAACCCTCTGGGCCACTCCAGGCCTGTAATGGGACTACTTTGCATGCCTTTACGTACGCACTTGCGGCAGAACTGCAGAATAGATATGCCCGTATCACATACAAATTAAACGACTAAGTTATCTGGGCTGGCGTCATGGGAAATGAATCCCCAGAAACAAAACTTAGTAGCCCACGACGATAGGCCAAGGACACTGGCCTGCGTGGCCAACCGAAACATTATAGAAAAGGCACCAAACCTAAGTACGACCAACCGCCAACTGCCAAGATCGAAGTGACGAGGTCAAATTATGAAGTTACATAGGTGGAGGGGAGTGGGACCGGAAATGATTGCCACGTACTTTCGGAAATTTCTAGAATGTGCCACGGCATGTTACATAGTATGCATATTCGGCGAAATAGTGATATCATATTGTCTTTCAAGGGCAGGGGTATATAACAGCAGTTAAGTGCAGGGATTATTTGTGGGAACTATACCAAGAGATTATAATTGTCTTCTATTTCATGAATTTTCAAGGGGCATTTCACTAGCTATACAAATTTTTAAAATATCTTGAATGAAATAAAATCTTAGATTGCTCTGGTAAAAGCAGCATTCAACAAGAAGACGATTATTTTCACCAGCAAAGTGGACTGAAGGGCGAAATTAATGAAATGCTACATTCGGAGCATAGCTTTGTATAATATTCAAACTTTGACAGATGGGAAAGTAGATCAGAGTCACCTTGAGAACTTTGAAATGAGGTGCTGGAGAAGGATGGAGATCTTTTGGTTAATTAATAAGTATAAACCGTTAACACATCTGTATTTGTAGTAATTTTACAGCAACATATTTCGACCCTAAAAGGTCATCATCAGGCTAAAACTTGATAAAACACTTGAAAGTTATAAACTTGCTTTTATGAGATCTCAATTTTTACGATTATGCATGTTTCATTTTTTATACATGTTGCTTCTTGGACAAATACAAATTTAAGGATAAGATAAATATAGGTAATATACTGGATGGGTGTTGTCTTGATGTAGTTGGATGGAGCAAGATGATATTCTGTTGTTTGTGCATCACAATATATAGTTATCCTTAAGGTCGTTCCTGTAATGGTATGTTGTAATAAGATTAAAATTTTCTGAATGGAACAGTATTTTGTTGTTGCTCGTCTGAACGTAATACCATTTTTCAGGAGATGGTTTACACTCGTAACTCAGGCCGGTCACAGCGGTCTTGCGTAGCACACATACGACAGCTCGAAAAGTACTAGTTTTGAGTCCGTTGCAAGTAACATACTGACTGCTGTGCCATCTTTTAGGAGTCATGGTGTACTACTACGTCGAATATTCTGTTTCGTGAAACTGTACTGTCATCATTTATCTGAGAACCTCTTGTAATTTCACAGTATATGTAGTATTTTTCGATGGTATCGGGATATCCTCCTTTGTGTGTTGTGCATAACACCTCCATAATGTCTTGTTTATGACACATGGCTTGTCCGTTGCTTATCAAGCGTTGGGCGATGCTGAATTATTTCTGCTGTTCTTTAGGAATTGTCTTCGTGTTTATATATATAAACACAGACACACACATGTATGTATGTATGTATATGAGAGGGCAGTCGGTTGAATTGGTCTTGTGAATAATGAAGTATTACATAGAGCCAAGGAAGAAAGGAACATCCTAACATGCAATAAAAGGAAGGAAGGCTAACTTGATTGATCAGTTCTTGCACGAAAACTGTCTTCTGTATCACGTTATTGAAGGAAAGATAGAAGGAAGCATAGAATAAACGAGAAGACGAGGAAGAGGACCTAAGCAGCTGCTGGATGACTTTAAGCCAAGGAAATAATACCGGAATTTGAGACAGGAAGTATTAGATCCCATTCTGCGGGGAACGCGATGTTGAAGAGGCTATGGGCCTGTTACAAGAAATACTATGCGGCGAATGAATGAGTCAAAGCATTAATGAATATTTTTGTAGTGCCATAGCTCGCAAGAATTACGTGTCGATTTTTCATAACTACAGCCTGATTTCAGTACCAGGCGGCTTCATGTGGGATTGATTCTCGGCAAACTGTGATTAAGACAGGGTTTTCTCACTGCCAAAGGTTCCATATTTCTACAAAACCACCCTTGCAATACGTGGTAGCCCCAATCTGCCAGCGCGATATTACAAAACCGATCCACATTTTAAATCTTCACCTATGGTCTGGCATTGGACCTGACTTAATGTAAATGCGTTAAACTGTATGCTGTTAATATCAGACTACATTGTGTGAACAAGAACGCTGACAACACTAAAAAGAATGTGGGAGGAAAAAAGCGTGGCGGCTTTAACCAAAGGGCATTAAAGTGCAACGATACTCCGTGAAAGGAAAAATGCTTATGGATTCGGAAAAATGCAGGAATGACTGTGGAAAGAACTGGACAACCGATGAATCGGGGTTCAGTTCCCTGAAGGGACGGGGTCCAATGTCCGGACAGGTTCTGTGGCTGAACCGTCCTTGTACCCTATGGCTGCTTGGGGTTATTTTCTGGGGATTAATGCCGTGGTGAAAACCCTTGAAACTGTGCTTCTTTCTTCCCATAATTTTTCATAGCATGGTGCTTATTTAAGCTCAGGGGAAATTGTCCTTTATTTCACATGAAGTTGGTAGAGAAGCAGGTCCCAGATATCTTGTTTAGCTCTTGCTGTTGCGACTTGATCTGACAGCGGGTAACACAGTAGCAGCCCGATGTTATACTGTGTATGGAAACTGTCAGCATGCTGTAGATAACTCTGATCCAGGCTTAGACGTTCCGGTTGAGGCCTGGACACGTCTTATAAGGCCAGGTCACGAGTCCTTGCAACTTAATGTAGTTACGGCTGACCAACTCAGTGGCCACAAGAGGCCTGGGCCCACCTAACTATAGCTTGAGCGGTGTTACTTCTTTGTTACCTTCTTCACTTTCATATGAGGTGAGTTTGACTATAGTAGTGCCATGTCTATCGGTCTGTGTGTGTATTCTTTAATGACTTCTGAATCATTTTGTGGATATTTCTGTCGTTTGGTACTTTATAAATAACATGTACTGGAGATCACTCCGTATTTATGTTTTCTGGTTTTGAAATTGACTTCAGGGTGAAAATTAAAATTAGGAATGACACTAGCTCGTCTTGCTGTAAAGTCCTGAAAATTGATATTGTAATAGACTTAGAAAAGTACACATCTTCTGTAATTTACGACACCTGACGACCGATAGAAATGTATGTTCACCTTGAATATTACTGTCGTCAGGGAAGAGACGACATATACAGGGTGTCCCAGGAGGAATGTGCCAGACTTCGGGAGGGTGTTCCTTATGCTAAGTATATCGATATAACCCAAAACACCTATGTCCAAAGTTGAATGGTTACGGAAATAATGGCCAGTGAAGTTTGAAACTTTGACAGCTGTTACACACTTATTGATTACCAAATACGTATTAAAACTGGCAGGAATATATGGTTTCTGTAATGTTAATATCTCTACTTAACATCAAACTAAGCTGTGAGTGACATAAAACCATTAAATTGAACTACAAAAACACTCGCACCCATGTCATAGTTGTCCTTACGGTTCCAAACATTATACATGACAAATGACTGCCCAGCTGTGACGTAACAAAGCTT
>Ga0123357_10014708_pt1 | contig 10227 bp, 4 predicted proteins | sample TergutEmb28metaG_FD_89873 | JGI IMG/M metagenome (GOLD analysis project Ga0123357, IMG submission 89873) | Embiratermes neotenicus P4 segment gut microbial communities from Petit-Saut dam, French Guiana - Emb289 P4 | ecosystem: Host-associated > Arthropoda: Insects > Digestive system > Gut ... | reverse complement strand
CATTATCGGTGGCCACGTTTGAGTGATGGAAAATTGCAGTAGGACATGTCACAAGGGAACTGAGGATCCTGGAATATGATTGTCAGTTACACGGTTGCTGACATCAGTAGTGAACCCAACCTTTAGCGATGACGACAAACCCTTCGTCGCAAGCACCGGATCGTACTTCGAAGGAAGTGCTCCTGTATCTGATAGCTCTTAGAAAAAGGTAAGTTCAATATGTATTTTCAAGTATTCCTAATATCGGATAATTTTATGTCTTGGAGTCACCGGTTACAGTGGTTGCGTAGTCTGACGTCTGAGTAGCCATGAAAGTCGTCCATATTTGTGTGGGTGATACAACAGTCAAGGTTAAATGCGCCGGGTTTTAGTGATTGCAGGTTGAAGAGAGCCGCTGCCTGCGGAAGGGAATTACGTTCTGAGTATAATTTTGTATCCGGTTTGATGTTTACAGTTGTAAGTGAAAAATTAAAATGACTTTTGCGTTGTAATTTGCTTGTTTTATGAACAACAACGTCTTATTAACATCAGATCAAATTCTGGGGCTTGTGTACTTATTAATAACTAGCACAAAGCCCGTTGAATTATCAAAGGGAAATTGTTGTTTTAAAGATACTAATTATTTCTGAGCAATAATTATACGAAGAAAACCATCTCTAGATACGCGCAACATAATTTATTACACGCACACACAATGTCGTTTAGTGCAACAGTGCGACAACAAAGAATAAAAGGATATTCTATTTATATATTATTAATACGAAAAGTCAATTGTCAATAGCATGAAGGCTTACAGCTTCACATTATAATTATGCAATATTTCACAAAATTTAATGTAGCGTGATTTAATGGAATACCATTTTGTGGCTTTAATCTTTTCACCAGTTTATATTACATACTTTACACGCTTAATGTTAAATTCCTGTAACATTATTTTATTTATTATTATTACTTATTCTGAAGTCACAGCGGTTTAGCTGACTTCAAAGAGTACCGGTCACTGACCAAGAAGGTCTTATTTTTTGTTCTGCAAAAACGTTCAAAATATACGGCATGTGTAGAGTATTACTAATTAGTGCATGAGAATGCATATAACAGGGCGGAGATTGAGCATTATTATTATCATCAGCATTTACCACCACCACCACCACCACCACCACCACCACCACCACCACCTTCGTGAGCATTTAAGTGGGTCACGTGACTAAGGAATTTGGACGAAGGCACAAATATTATATTTTGATTAAGACGAGTTATAGGTTGGATTGGACGCGGCAGTGAGTTATAGTCGATATGTTGGAAACAGAAATATCCGAAAATTTAAAACTATTCGTGTTCTGTGGTGAATGAGGAGAAATACGTGTATATGACGTTTACTTTGTAATGTCTGATGATAGCCGAAACATGTAGTCGTCCTGGTCCACTGTATTGAATAAAGATAATTTCATACTGAGCTTATTAATTTATAGACTGTGAAAATGGAATCTAACGTTATTTATTGCATCGAAGCTTGCTTAATCAATAAAACACCAAACTGTCCGTCGCATCAGAGGCTGTAGACTTGAAATTGTTGTTATTTTGTGTTTCAGTAAGCCGTAATTTCATAACATTACGAGAAATATTGGAACACTCATATGAAACATTTTGTTCAGGACAGGTGAATACTTACATTATATATAATATATATATATATACAATATACAATATATATAACTATAAAATATGTATATATATAAAATATATATATATCATGTTGACCACGAAACTGGGGCTGAGACGTCACTGCCTTATCGATATTATGTCGAGCCGTTCTTGGGTTCAAACCCCGGCTCCAGCCTGCTCAAGATGAAGGGACCTAAGCTGGATATTGGCAAACGATCCATCGTATTATAAAAATTATAAAGGAAATGAAACGATAGTATCTGGTTAGAGCGTATCTTCGTTCGTTAATCAAAATTTAAGACATTCGTCTTAGTTAAAGTTATAAAACGTATAAAAAAAATAGTTCACTTCTTGTACCAAGTGTGCGCAGTGTATTTGTATATATTTTTGTGAGTGCGTCATGCGACGGCCACCCATATTTTCACCAGCACATAAGCTGTTCCTCAGTTAGCGGGACACCTGCGGCGCTAGGCACCTGGTCAACAGAATAGAAGATATGCTGAGACCAGCATTTCTAGGGAAACTGAAGCCTCGTGGCATCTGTAAAGGGCCAACCAGAAAGGATTATTTCAGAATTCCGAAAGCAGGCGAGAAGTCGCTGTACAATGCGAAGTCTGGCCAGACCTGAGTCATTCCTTTTCTAATTATTTTGGTTACTCTGACAGTTTCGGCTGGTACGATGTGTGATCGGGTGACCGCGGTGGCGCAGTGGTTAAGGTGCTGTGCTAAAAATCGGAAGGTCGCTAGTTCGATTCCAGCTGGTGTCATTGGAATCTTTCATTGACATTAAATCTTTCCGATCGCACTATGGCCCTGGGGTCGACTCAGCCTCTAACAGAAATGAGTACCAGGAGCACTTGCTGGGGGTAAAGGCGGCCGGTGCATAAGGCTGACAACCTTACCACCACCCTGTGCCGTTGTCATGAAATCTGGGAACCTTAACGTACTGGAACCCTCTGGGTCACTCCAGGCCTGTAACGGGACAGCTTTACCTTTACCTTTACTATGTGTGACCAACTCTCGAAATACCGTAGGCCATCATTGTGCCAGAATTTTCATGAATTTTAGTGGTTGAGGTTATAGGTAACAAGACAGGCATTACACGAGTAACGTAACCTTGGGGCGCGTAGAACAGCAATATATATTACATATTCTGAGTGCGTGCCGGTCATAGTGGCCGCGCGGTCTGAGACGTAGGTCTACGACCGCTTGCCTGCTAAGATTATGGGTTCGAATCCTGCCTGGGGCATGGATGTCTGTCTGTTGCGAGTATTGTGTGTTTTCAGGTAGAGGTCTCTGCGACGCACTGATCACACGTCCAGAAAAGTCCTACCGACTGTGATGCGTCGTTGTGTGTGATCTAGAAACCTCAAGAATGAGGAGGCCATGGCCTGCGTTGGGCCGCAGCGCCACAGGAAAAAAAAGAAATCTGGGTCTATGTTTGTAGCTTTAATTATCCAGCATGCAAAGCGCATTCTCCGTATTATGTTGTCATCTGTGGCCTGTCTGGTTCTACCATATTTTTCCACATTATCTCATAAACGGCACGATTTTCGGATAAAAAAAGTTATTAAACTTAAAACTTGTGTTTTGATTTCGTCCACCACGTATGTGTGAAACAAATTCTAAGAAGAATTCAGCGATATCTCATCATAAATATACACAAGTATTCATCTAAAATACGCGCTTTTCTTGTCAGATTTTAATTAAAGTTGAATTTTCTTCACACTTTTTTTTTCCCCCCCATTTTTGTTCCGTGCAATAGTTTATAGTTATAAATGTGGGCCAACTACTTGCACTGTATTGTGTTATTAAAATATTTATTTACATAAGATAATTTAAAACATAAGACTTCGTTTAAATTTTAGGTTTAGAAAATTTAAACGAAGTCTTATATTTTAAATTATCTTATGTAAATAAATATTTTAATAACATAATACAGTGCAAGTAGTTGGCCCACATTTATAATTTCTTCACACATGTTCGAAAAACACTCAAATATTGTATTTAACGGCAATCCGTCCAGTAGGAGCCTGGTTGTTCCATGCAGACTGACGGCCATACTGACACGACGAAGCTAAACTTCACTTTTCGCAATTTTGAGAAAGCGTCTAAAATGAAAACATAGATAGCTAGTACCCAACCGGGAAATTCAAACCTCCACTGACGGTCACCAAGATGAGAGGACGGGTGCAGCATCTCTCTTAACACGGCAGTGACGTCATTGCCTTGTATCGATATACCCCGTATCGTCACAAAGCTGTGACGTCTCTTAGAAAATAAGCTACGTCGTAACCATGGAAACCGTTGGCTGTGACGTCACTGGTATGTTACTTTCACGCCAAGTAATGGTGTAATGTAAGCTAGGTTAGTATTGGTGGTCTGAAATGGAATTTGGCACTAGGTTGCAAAAATTCGAATCGCCCGTACTGCATAGTCGGCAGATCGATAAATGTTTTAAAACACTTCCTTTATGTCGTAAAATACACGTCATATCGACGAGACTGTTAGTTTAAATAAAAGCTATAACCCCGCATCTCAAGGATGCGTCCGCGGTCTTAGTATTCCGAACCGAACACAACCTTTCGGAACCGGGAGGAGTTTTCGTCGTCGGGTCATGAGACAGGTAAATAATCAGGCCTGGTTACTCAGTTGGGTTTGACAGACCGAGCTAATCTGAAACTGGGGTTAGAGATCTCAATGGGAATTGCACCAGGCTTTTGTGCTAGTCTCTTTAGAGATGTCTGATAAAGTTAGACTGGCCTCACTGTCTTGTACTGCGACAAAGCCCTATACATTTGTTCCTGACACATCTCTTTGGAAAGTTATCAGATTTGTCGGCTATTCTGAAAAGAACTCGTCTTTGATTATTTTTTCGCAGGTTCCAGGCGAATGCTTGGAAAAAGTAAATTGGCCTTCGAAATTTTTATCTTATTACGTATCTTCTTTTATTCCGTGCTGTGTAACCTTCGCACTTGAAAGAGTGTCATAAAATAATCAGTGGTTCATTCAAATAAAATTAGAATTTAATTTCAATGTAAATGAAAAGATATTCCCATTGCTAGGGACAAAGAATTGCATTTTTTCCTTGTTAGGTCTGGGATTACATTTTTTCGAAGACATTTTTGAATAAAATATACGTTGGCATTGGAATTGTGTATTATATAAAAAAAAGGTCTTTTTCCGTAACAGATTTAATCGGAAAATGTCGAGCGGTTTTATGTAGGAAAGAGATAGGTAGAGCCCTCATTTCACGTAGATGGAATAAAGGTATGAATGCCTACAACGCTAATTCTGATACAAAGAGGTCAAATCCTCCCCCCCCCCACTTCAAGTTTCGTAGTCCGTCACAGTGAAATTCGTATGTTTCGGCAACAGAACTTACCGGCCTACCTGCATTCACAAATTGAACGCCCACAAAGGCGGGGTACGGCCGGCACCCTTCCCCACTCAGGCGATAATTTTTACGCGGTTAGTTCATCGTTAATTTTAGTTTGACCACTCTGGGTTCGAATCCCAGAAAGCCTTCCAACCAAAGTTGTTAATTGTGTTGTTCTGTGTATTGTTGTTGTGTAAATGTGTACTGTACTACTGCCACCGGGTGTCAACCTAATTGCAGTTAACGATTATATCAAACCGCTTTCCTTATAAGTCAGCAGGCTTATTACATTGACTCACCGTACTCCAGAAATAACTAACAGTCCGCATGCACTGTATGTATCACGTTTTATTAAACTAAAGTCCTTGAAATACAAACCATCTTGTAATGTCGCCTGTCTGAACAGCGGTATGACCACTTCCAGACGAATATTAAATCTCGGGAAGATTCAGGTTCTGTAGGATATTATGCATTGTCAACGCTTAAAACTTTCCCGAAGTATTGAATGTTATTTTAGGACTGCTTGATTTTGAAGATGAAGGAAATGGGACGTTTCGAAACGTAGGTAAATATTCAACGGTCGACAGGGCGTAAAAACCCGGAAGAATTGAGTTTGCATCAACGGCTGCTTTGAGAACGTCTTAACTATGGACGCTGTAGTTTGGTTTCATTATATCACAAACTGCAGTTTATTTCTAGATCAAGACAGTAGGACCTTGCTGTCACTCCACTGACCGTTACAGCCAGCCGCAATCAGATGACGTTGACATAAATATAAGACATTTTGAGCCGTGTTTTGTAATTCGACACATATTGTGTTACTTATACATCGCTGGCTGCAGTTTTGTTGCCGAAGGAAGGGCGATACGTGGAAGCCGTATGTGCAGTATAATACGGCCTAAGAGATATCAAAGATGTGATCTAACAAAATTCGGTGGATTTATTTTATGTTTTTGTTGACCGTGCATCTCTGTATAATATTTTTCAAATGATGCCGACTAGGTGCACACTACTTCTGAGTATATTTATTTTAACTTCTGTACATGTTTCGGGCAACTATGTGCTCATCATCAGGAGAACTTGCTGTATCTATGCGACACTGGTATTTTTCACTCTGTATGGGTGGCTGTCTGGTCTGCTGCAGCAGACCAGACAGCCTACCGAGTGTGTTTGTGTGTCTCCGAGTGTTATCGGATGTAAAAATGCCCCTCTATACTGACGAGAGTAGGTAGAAGAGATCAGAAGAAGAAATACACATAGATGACTGGTAAAGCTGATTTTTAATCTAAAAGTGTTAGGTAATATTCCTTTCTCCTCACGACATTTATTGCGGTTGCCCTCACAATCGGCTTTGAAGTTTCGATACATTTACCAATATAATTTCCCAAAGTTGATCTCGCTACACGCAGCTCACACAGTCGTAAAATATACACTCCGTTACACATTCGTGGCGTTAATATGTTTCAGATGAGAGAAGATGCCCGTTAGAATGGTATGGATATATGTAAATTATTTCTTGCTTACTACAAAGGGCTATGAAAATATACGAATTACAGTACGTACTTCTGTATATATAAAGTTGTAACTGATCTGTAGATACCACAACGAAACTCCCTGATTACTTTGTGTTGAAACTCGCAACGCTGACTTTGAGTACGTTCCTGTGTTTTCGAAAATATAACATGCTGTTGGATACATACGCAATTCTGACATTCCAACTATATTCTATTTCGAAGATTTCTGTACACATAATGCCTAAAATGATAAGCAGCTAAGAGTCTGCGTACACAAAGGCTTTCAACTAGTCCCGGTTTTGCAACTGATTCTGTTTTTTTTTGTAAGAAAATCTACAGTAGGGTTTCTGGAAGAGGGAATGTTAACAGTATTGAGATATTAAGGGGAGGTGCTGGACGCAAAAAAAAACAACTTATCCGATAAATACGCTAAGAAAAAAATTCGATTTCTCTTATATTCTGTAGGTTTTTGTTTCATTTCTTCCCTGACAACAAAAGAAAGATAATTCTGCAGCGTGGGTACAATGGCCGGGCTTATCCGTCTCCCATTTCATAATAGTGTCACTGATAGATGGCGACGAATGGCGTCCCCGTTTACGCCCAGAGAAGCTCAAATGTTATTGCTTCTCAGGCAAGATGAGATTTCATAAATGGAACATAAATATTTTACGTAGAAATATCTCAGTTGGCAGTCTCTTGCGCCCGGCTTCCGCATATACTGATACAGAATTATATCTGGTTTAAATCCGTACCCCCGTCTTCACTGTGTTGGTTGCTTTAAGACAAGCTAATAAGCAGTGGCGTTGCTCACATCCCGTTCTTGCGTTACATTCCTGACAAGTATAGTAAAAGGTAAAGTTCAGCTTGGAACTGACCATCCAGGCTGAAGGGGGGTAGATGTATAGCCCTGCTGTTTCTTTAACCTCGGCTCTAATGGAGGTATGTGGTCAACGCCACGCCCAGGCCGTTTTATCCCCGGGAATTTCCCGGTACCCATTGTATAGGGGGCTGGGTGTGCCCCAGGGCCGTTCTCGCCCTCACCTGGATTCGATCCCGTCCCTTCCAGCCCGTGGCGAGTCGCTATACCGAAAACGCTACTTCGACCCACTGACAAATACAATACTCGTTATTTTGCGGAGTTATATGAAGTACAGCTCATTGCAATACCAAAAGTGTTTACAACTCTCTGTGACATAATGATCGATGACAGTATAGTGACATTATGAGATCATTAATTTAAAAATTATGTTGATTGAAAACATTTGTTTTAAAAACAAGAGGTAAGATATGAAGGCACACCGGTTAGAAAATGCAACTCGGTGGAGAGTGTTCAGATGCTGTTGTGTGTTTGTGAAGACGCCATAAACACGACAAATAATTGATCCGTTATTGTCATGAAATTTTGACTATGTAGCAACATGAGGCCTACCGTATTTCAGCCTTGCCCTTCAGTCGCCAAATTTAAATATCTTGTCATAATTTATTAATTACATGAAATGTCAGGCATTCTATATTTCGTCACGTCTCCTTTAACCCTTTTATTCATCCGACTATAATTGAAGTTACCCCAACAAGGGTTTTTCAAAGGGTTAATTGACATCTTTCGTAGTCACGGTAATGTTTATCCTCTCATGTATGATTTAAAATATGAAGTAACATTACTTACGTGCCACAAATACGGCAGTGACCAAAATCTTATTGCTTTAAGCGATAACATCTTTATAACACACAAGAAGAACATTATTTTAATGGGTTTAACGAGAAAAGAAAATAGAATCCTCCCCCCCCTCTCTCTCTCTCTCACACATACACACACATATATATATATATATATATATAAATAAGATAAATTGTTCCCATTACAGGCCCGGTGTGGCCCAGAGGGTGGGTAGAGATATAGCTCTACTCTTCCATGACCGCGGCACTAGAAGGGCAGTGGTCAGCAGCACGCCTCAGCCGCACTTTACCCCCGGGAAAGACACGGTACCCTTTTTACAGGATACTGGGTAGGCCCCAGGGCCGGTCTGGACGGGCGGAAAATCTCGTCCCTACCGGGTTTCGATCCCGGACCGTCCAGCCCGTAGTCAGTCGCTATACCGACTGAGCTACCCAGCCCACACACACACACACACACACACACACACACACATATATATATATATAATAGAAGTGTCAACGTCGCTTGTGTGAAATACAGAAGGTAGTCCAAACGTTCTAGATTCTAGGACTCGTATTCTTAGAGGAAAAGGAAATGAAACAGTTTTAAGGCAATTGAAATTCATGAATTGTTTCTTTATCTTTGTTCGCGGTACGAGTTATTTTCTGCCGATGTAGAATGATCTAAAATAAATTTGAAAGCTTTGAATTGCTACACGATGTCTCGCAAGGTTGAAAATTGCACTCACTGAAGAGGTTAGAGGCAATTTTTTTTTTTTCGAAATGATTCCAATACATTCGCCTTCGAAGCTTTGAAGGTAAGATGGCACGTGGCCTAGTTTCTGTAGTATCATGTATGTCAAAAACGCAGTTCGCCCAGCGGCATTTATGCAATGTTACCATATTCACGCTTCAGCGATTTGCATGAGTAACACAGCGCGATATTTTGAGACGTCGTGGAAGAAGCCATGTTGTTTTGACTTACAGAGTTCTTCGGTTCTCTTAGGGAAAGTTTCATTACGACGTCACTATGATTTCATTAAGATAATTCGCTGAGTGTTACAGCTGTGACGACAGCAGGAGATTTTATGTTAATCTTATGAAGGGAGATATTGAAGCTGAGTAAAAAAGGTATAAATTTATTACAATTCTTTTCCTAATAATGAAATCGCCTGGGAAATTCGGGTATATAGACTTTTTCTACCAAGTCGATTTACTCGACACATTAATCAAGTTTTCAGTACTCACTTTTTCTCGGTTCTTCGGAGCTCATTCTTTTTGGTGCCCTTTAGATACAGATGTCAATCTATTGATAATTGTCACAGAACTCTGCCACTTGCGCACGCAAACACACACTTCGTTTTTCACATCTTCATCTTCATTAAATTTCTGGCCGGCCATTTGTGTCTTTATATGCAACAACAAATGGAAATGGGAGTACGCTAGGCATGACAGGGTTGCCACCTTCACAGCGGTGATTTTCCTTCCCCTCCTACTCGTTTTTTATTTTTAATTTCTGGATAACCCTCGTATACGTTAGTTACGGATAATACCCCCACTGGCGTGGCAAACCACGCACCGTTACCTTGATGTAATGTCTCGTTTTTCTTGCAAAAGTTTTTTAAATGGTAGCAATAATACTTACGTACTCCATGGTGCAGAGTCCTTCTTGAGAAGGTAACTGGTTTGCAGCTAGTCAAGAAACTCCCCGCATTTCACGGGACCCGAAGGTTCATTACCGCACTCACAAGCGTCCGCCAACTGTCTCTATCCTGGGCCAGCCCAATCTAGTCCATATACACACATCCCACCTCCTGTAGATCCGTTCTAATATTATCCGCCCATCTACGCCTAGGTCACCCCAGTGGTCTCCTTTCCTCCGGTTTCCCCACCAAGACCCTATACACCCCCTCTCCTCACCCATACGCGCCACATGCCCAGCCCATCTCATTCTTCTCGATTTTATCACCCGCACCATATTGGGTGAGGAGTACAAGTCATTTAGCTCCTCGTTAT
>Ga0123357_10014706_pt1 | contig 10227 bp, 4 predicted proteins | sample TergutEmb28metaG_FD_89873 | JGI IMG/M metagenome (GOLD analysis project Ga0123357, IMG submission 89873) | Embiratermes neotenicus P4 segment gut microbial communities from Petit-Saut dam, French Guiana - Emb289 P4 | ecosystem: Host-associated > Arthropoda: Insects > Digestive system > Gut ... | reverse complement strand
GTAGTGCTTCAGACTGCATAAAGACACCACACCGCCATAGCCACACTGAATCGGAACGCCAACACACACCAAACCAGATACCACCCATGAAATAAAAAAGAGTTAGTCGCAGACTCCTGAAGATGGTCGTATTAACGGCCGAAACATGTTGAGTAATGAATGAATATTAAATAATAAAATAAGTGGCAACAAGTTGGTTTTTTCTCTTTACGCAACTATTTACCTGTGTATGTTTCCACACATCATATTCAATAAATGTATTCTGATAATAATGGAAAAATGTTATAAGAAACTCAGTTCTCAACACAGGCTACGGTGTCGCCATATTTAGCAGATGTTTACGAAGTTAATTACTAAAGTTCAATGTGCCTTCATAAATAAATAGATCGCAAGTTTTAAAACTTGATTCGGCCTTCTATTTCCACTTCCCCAAGGAGAGGGGTAAAAGATGTTTTCTCGTTTCAAATGTTTCCACGGGCAACAAAACACTAGAGCTATCGGCTGAGTGTGCCTAGTGTGGCTCACTCACAGCTCCATATATACCTTCACATGAAGATAAGATTTCATCATGTCACGAATTTAGTAATAACACGGAATCATTAACAATATTAACCTTTTAAAGCCTAAGACTTTATGTATCACCTGCTTTAACATTCAGAAATCCTGTGTTCTGCCCACAATTCATTTATGTGTTTTGTGTGGATCACAGAACAAACAGCGATTCTTTCTTTATATTGCATTACTTGGTTGGTTTTTATAACCGAGGCAGAGAGTGTTTGCTGCGCGGTAGGAACTGGGTCTTTAAATCAGACAGATACAGTTTCATCCTTGAAGAGTTAATATCTTACTATCTCAGCGTTTGGGACCACCAAATGTAGAAATAAATGTCTACTGATTCGAAAATGTCTGCTCAGAGCATGCATTAGAAATGTCGCTTCAGAATTTCAAACCACTGCGAGCAGTCGCTGTAAAATGATCGGTTAGAAATCTGTTCGGCATATTATGGCGTTTGGCAAACAACTCAACTACAGTAGCATTTAGTATGACAGTCGTCTCAATGCGAGTGACATGTCACAGATAACAAACATGACGTTGCCGGAAAATACTTAATTGTGTGTCAAATCCAAACGTTACGGATGAATGCAGAATGTGTGCTACAGTGCGCGATTTCAGGATTCCGCCACGGTGTGAGATGTTCGCTCTTCTGTGATGTTACACGGCGTAGATAGGCGGTTATTTATCGACGTTTCGGAACAATATGTCTGTCCCATCTTCAAGAGTGAAGCACTCTAAACCTGCTGGACCCTTGCAGAAGGGACAGAGAGGTTGTACTGAAATGTCGATAAACTACTGCAGTCTACACCACGCAACATTTCTGTTTGTAATTAAATTTGTGAAAAATGAAATAAATGTCATGGAACCAATTGTTACTTTACAGTGTTGATGTGATGATACACATACTGTTCCAACAGCTGGTTCTTATTATCCATGCGTTCTTGTCAGTCTGTAGAATTGACAGAGATCCTGATGGAAATAGGACTGTCAGAATAAGATAACCTCAGTTATCCAATTCAGAACTTATTCGTTGTGTTAGTGTGATAATCGCAGCTTCTTTCGCTGAAATTTGTGAAGGATTTTCAGAAACCGAACTGTATACTAGTTCGAAGCCACCTCACTCAAATTATTAAATGTTGTCGTGGTTCTGTCACACTCCACTCTGTACAGCACGTCGTTCTTACAAGTACTGCTTGTGAATAAGCCCGCTAAATACTCGCAACAGTGTTTGTGGACAAAGCAATATGTCGTTACGAAGCAGTCGAAAGGTACCACTGTTTCAGTCAGTATTTTAGCTTCAACCGTTGGGCCTGAACTTTTCTCTTCTTCTTTTGTCAAACAGTTACAGAGTGCCTATCAGTTTCATGATTGCATAATCAGTGAATTTTTTTCGTGATTCCTTCAAGAGCTATAACATGTAAGCGTACATCCGCGTAGGGGTTATATAAGGAAATCATGGCTAGAAATTTCAATTGTCACATTTTCTCCCGGATACCTTAGAGGATTTTATTTTTTATAATTTCGTATCACCAAAAAGTGCCAGCGTGAATGAAGGTAATTACATATAGGGTAAATAAATCTAGGAGATGTTTACAAGGAAGAAAATATAGTTTATATGGAGGTCATGTCTCTGTCTACGTGGCATCAGCGCCTGTGCTTTAGACGGATTATTTCAATTCGGCACGGTAGTCTTTCACTAAACTTCGTAGCGTAATTCCCATATTCAGTATTATTGACCCATAATAAATTTTACCCCACGAATGACGGTAGAGATGTACTTTATGGATATCGTAAGGCGGTAATCAAATTTTGGTTAAATTCGATGTGAAAGATCATTGCGTAACGTTAGTCGTCCATTTAGATTTATGACCATATTGACGGATTACAAAGCCTACTTTACATAAGGCCATAAACAGACTCTCCTCCTATCTCATAAACTGAACGTAACCGTAAATTCCACTTCATGTGTCCGTTTTACTTCTTTTGCGGGGTATAAATAGTGAAGCGTCTGGAATAAACAGGTTGTTCTGTGGCTAAATATACTGAGAAGTAAGGCCGTTGGGAATTTTATGCATCGCGATATGCATACAGATAATTTCCAGTCTTGTTCTTAAAAGTGAGGCGGGTTAATGAAAATATTCTGTGACCAAATTATAAACAACAATTCGAATTTGAAAAGTACGTTGCTACAGGACTTGTGCACTTGAAATGCCGCTGGCTGACGTAAGCTTCTTAGTTGATATTTATGCATACACGGACGCCTCGTGAAATGCTTTTTTTTTTATTCTCATCAGGTTATGTGAATTGTGTCTAAGAAATATGTTCTGGTCACAACTGGACCTGAGCAAGATACATGTAAGAAGACGTGATTAATTCAGGACCAAATGCCGCAACGGATAGTAAAACGATTCCTGAACGGATCTTACTACGGATTTTCAACCCGCCTGACATGTTGGTCGTTCATATCACAGGAGGTTCTGCGCATAAGTTAATAGTACGGGTAGCTTTTTTTTATTTAGACCAACAAATGCACAGTATATTAATGTAAAATCTACTTCGTAAAGTACTCCGACATGTTTCGATGTATTTGCGTCATCTTCAAGGAGTCTTTTCTTATATAGCTAAAGTTACAAAATCGATAAAATTAATAAATTTAACATTTTAATGTTATTAAGTAATTGATTTTGTAACTTTAGCTAAATAATGAAAGATTCCCTGAAGATGAAGTAAATACATCGAAACATGTCAGAGTATTTTACGAAATAGGTTTTACTATTAATATTTTGTGAATTTGTTAGTCTAGACAATAAACTATATATGGTGCACGCCACATACATCAAGATAGAACAGACAGCATTTCAAATCATTACAAGTTCTGATGGCCTCTCGAACATTTACGATAAACATGTGACAGTTTATTTACCAAAAGCATCTTGATATTCTGCACTAATTAATGGCTTAGTAGATAAATATGTACTTTAACATGGAAATTTGATTAAGGTATAAACAGCCGGAGAGTAACCTCCGGCTGTTTATACCTTCTAAAGGATTCTGTCATTTAATTGAAATTAAGTAATTTAACTAGAACAAAAAGTCCTATTTTATTTGGAAGCCCGTAACTGTAGAGATGTTGGCTGTGCGAGTAAAGACCTGAGACTATGGCACACACACATATATATGCAGTTTTCTAAACCTTCATTTCTTTATGAGTATGAATGGCTAGTTTCACGTTCTGGCGGCTTGATCTACAGGAAATTAAAACCCATAACCATTAGTTAAAAATTTTGTTAACATAGGCATACACAAAAATAATTTTTTTTCTTACAAACCCCTTATGTTTTGTCTTGTATAATGCATGTTATTCTGAGATATTTACATTTAAAGAGTACCGATCATTTTGGATTTTGCCTTTGTTCTCCCCATATATATTCTTTGGCTGTCTCGATGTAACATCTCAGTATGTTCCTCAATACCTCCTGTATGTCGGCATTATTAAATATGTCTCAAATATTTACTTAAATCTCTGCAGTAGAATGTTTATTTAAAGTGCCCATCATTTTTATTCGATATAGAACTGCCTTGTTTTACGTAACAAAGCTCAGTGATTTCATGCCGTAACGAAACAATTATTTGCAGTTCGTGTTGTTATAAAAATACGTGTTCTCAGTCTCACTATACGTTGTCTAGTATTAAATCACAAACTTGCCATAGGTAGAAAATAAATGTGAATTATAATTTAGAATTATACGGATTTTGGCTGTTACTAAGTAATTTAGTCCATAAAGTAACTCTCATAATCAGTATTCCCAAAACAGTATCATAATATAATATAAAATAGTGTACGTCAGCAAAATCACTTTATTACTCAAGGTAATTATAAGGCTACATGTTTCGACTATAGATTAGTCATCCTCAGGCCTATTTTGTCAATTGTGTCGCAAGATGCTATGCACACTTTGGGATCCCATCGTGTTTACATCCGTGGAATACATCAAATTAAATCATTTGTCTCTAAGGACGTGACGTGCAAATTGCACGTCACGCCCTTAGGGACAAATGACCTAATTTGATGTATTCCACGGATGTAAACACAATGGGATCCCAAAGTGTGCATAGCATCTTGCGACACAATTGACAAAATAGGCCTGAGGATGACTAATCTATAGACGAAACATGTAGCCTTATAATTACCTCGAGTAATAAAGTGATTGTGTTGACGTACACTATTTAATATTACATTACGTTACAAGCACATCGTGATGTTTCCATTCAAACAGTCTCATAATTTTGCGCATTAACTCCATGTGAGATTTCGAAAGTGTGATGTGCACCGAAGTCACGTATCGTAACTTGGCTGGTGATTTAGAAATTTTTTCGTTTTCCCGTGGCTCAGATATTTTTTACTTACAATGCAAATATGTTTATGGTAGTTCTGCATCAGTAGGTTCCATTACAAGCACAAGACATATCATCACGATCACCTGAGTGGTTGTTCTACTGACGAATATTTAGACTCTCCTTTTCTCCTGCCATGAATTTTTGAACGGCACAGTTACATGACCTAATCAACTTGTAACAAAAATAAACATGGACACAAATTGCTCTGTTGTCTTAACAAAAAAGAAGTTTATTAGTTTTGATGGTTGTAAATCTGCTCCGTGTGATTATAAACTATTTACCAATATTTTTTGTGAATATTTGTGTGACTGTACCTATATAACGAATTTTCACCGATCTAAATTAAATTTTGTAAAGACCACATAATGGCGCTGAGGGTTTTTTCTTTCTAATCATATTTCTTAGTAACTAATGTTGTGAAAAGCTGCTCTCAGAATACCCTTTTGTAATACCCAGCCGGAGATTATTTCCCTGTCGTACACTTTTTTATATTTTTCTTGTCTTGTTTCACCACTTGTAATTGTGTACTTATTGACTTGTTATTTTTGTGTCCCTCTTGTTCCTGTAACGGTTATTTTTTGTAGATAGATTTCTTTGTGATAGCTACATAATGATGTCTTTCAGTGGTTTGTTACTTTCTACGTCAGTCAAAACACACCAGCGTTAAAACTGTTAAAGTACCTGGTCTAAACAAACCTAACCTAACCTGACATAACATAACCTAACCTAACCTAACCTAACCTAACCTAACCTAACCTAACCTGACATAACATAACCGAATCAGACCTGGCCTTGGAGAATATCAAGGGGCATCTGATCGACTGGTAACAAGGGAAGTAATTCGGTAACGACTCACGAAAAGGATTTTTGGAAAGCTGAAATTTGTAATTTTTAACAAAATTTGGGGAAAACTTTTCCCTCTATGAGAATTTTATTTTAATAAAAAGTATTTTCGTTACTATGACGAAATGTGTTATGTTAAACACATGCATGTTTCACCAAGTTTTATGGTTTGTTTAAAGTTTTCGGTGCAGTCCTTTTGAGGTAACGTAAATATGATTGATAATTAAATTAAAGTAGATTTCATTTTAAATATTGCGTCATTCAGCTTCATTTGTTTAAGAATGATTACTGCAAGGATCTTCGAAGAATTTAAATTTTAAATGTTGAATTAAGATTATGTTATTTATTAATTACAAACAACAAGTTGCAACTATTTTTTATTATTTAGCCTTTTAGAAATAATCAAAAATAGTTGCATCTTGTTGGCTGTAATTAATAAATCGTACTAACGATGTACGGACACAGGAATATCAAATGTATGTTATTGTTCTACGTTACAGGCCTACAGGTTAAAAATAATGCAGTCTCCAAGTAATGTTAGATTACGCAATTCATATCTCCTTAATTGTAACCCAAATATAATATTATCAAATAAGTTCCGAATAAGAGCTTGCCCATTATTTGTTTCCCGATCTTGAAGTCCTCACAGTTCTGAATGTCACTCCCTGTCAACATGTCAGGCCGAAGTACGTCTGCGAACTGTGGTGCCTGAGAACAAAGTGCGCCTCTTACCGATAGCGGCGCTAGAGTAGCACGACTGGATCCAATGGGATGCCTTCCGTCTTGGAGTACTCTATGATATCGTGTCCTGTTTTCTAATAGAGGAACTTTATATCCTGAAGGCAGTTAATAGTCTTCAATCCTATACACAATGTCATCTTAAATATGACGACAAGTTATACAGGGTGGTCTAATATACTTGGGCAAACTTCAAAAGCGAGTTCTTCACATCAAAACAAAGAAATAAGTTTACATGAACGTCTGTCCGGAAATGAGTGTTTTTTTAGTTTAATTGAAAGATCATATTCAACAAAAATACCCTATGTAATATTTTAGTTACAACTGACATAATACATTTACGTCACGCGTTCCAAATTTAATAACTTCTGAGTTCGTACTGTTCATCAAGCCACAGTTTAAACAAATGCTCGGAATATGCCCCAACTAAATCAGTTGTCGCATGGAAACATCTGATCATGGACTGTCACACCCCTTCGAAGGTTCCTGGAGAAATGTTGGCAGGACACGTACTGATACGAACTTTTTCCCTGTTTTGGTACGGCCAACTCGCTCCTGAATTTCGCCAAAGAATTTTGCATGCACCATGTATAAAATACACTTTTCTGTTGATTGAATCGCGTAATTCAGATTTATATTACCATTTTTTTTTCAGGAACAACCGTTATATAATCTGATTTTAAAGTAATTTTCAAAGCATTGGTTGAAGTATGACATGAAATTGCCGTAGTGTGTACCGCATAGTTTATATATGCAATAGAGTCGAAATGAGTTTCCGAAAAGGTTTTATTCAAAGTATTGTACGTACACTACTGTAACCCACTTAACTCGACTGTAACTCACTTAACTCTACCTTTTAATGTACTTGTTCAGGTATATTTTACGTTATGTTGTTAGGTCCGTTGTAAAAATAACAATGATCTGCGTGTGTAGTAGAGAAGAGAACCCGAATTAAGGAAGCGTTCTCCCATTTCGACATTAATGACGTGAAAGAACATGTGGCCAAAATCAAGAGTGATTTATTTCTACTTATTTTTTTAAGTGAACTTTCGTCAGTGATATCTTTGTCTTATGGTATGGAACGGAATAGACAGCTGCGGTTTCTTTTTTTTGTTGTTATGAATTCTTTGTGGTGAATAAAATTTCGTACGTGTAGATAATAAAGGGTGAGTCTCTCGCTATAGGCCCCAAACTATTGTCTATAAAAAAACTATGTTATTGAGATAATTACTTGAAAATTTATATACACATACCGGGAACGATGCAAAACAGGACCTGCTCACAATCGATGCTGAAACTAGTCTCTTTTCACATCCAAGCACACTTGAATGCGTTTCCCCAAATTCTGGAATACTTTTCCCAAAGTGTCGATGTTGAGGGCTTGAATCTCCGGGCATATAGCGTCTTTGAGTTGTTCGATTGTGCGGGGTGTATTTTTATACACTTTGCCCTTCAATGGACCCCAAAGAAAGAAGTCGGCAGGCTTTAGATCGGCTTCCCCTTGTCTCTAACTTTTTAACCAATTTCTGGATGCAACATTTCGATGGTGCACGTCTTTCATCAAATTCCGTTCGAAATGCCGTCTGGCATGCTTTAAATGAACCCGCTTGCCAGTATTTAGGAACGAGAAACCCGCGCTGTTCGACTGTATACATAGACAATAGTTTGGGGCCTCTAGCGAGAGACTCAGCCTGTATTTCTATCAATGAGCAGATTTTAATGCCTTTAAATAATTAATTACACATACATTAGACATTTTCCTGTTGTGCAAGATGCCTTTGATCTGCGCATGTTCTTACCACGCTTTATTGGCAGACATCGATAATGGCGACATATCTTTGGACAATAAAGAGCGCGCACAGAACTCTTGCCGTGTTTTTCAAGAGTCTAAGATTTAGTTTCGCTGTCGGCCATGACAGCTTCACACCATTATGTACCAGAACATTCGGCTGAACGCTGAGTACGCAGAAGTCAGTAGTTTATATTGTTATGGACGAAGTTTTGCGGGGCATTGTGCTTGGATTGGTGCTGCGTACTACACAGTATTGACTCAACAATTTGCACAATCATTAATAAATAATCATTTGTCACTTAAGTCCCTACTACATGTTTCAGTCTCTACAAAGTCATTCATTAGGGAGATGTACACAGAGACTTACAGGTACAGCAAATTCTGTCAAAGATGCGCATATGTAGAGTTAAAATGCAGTATTGTTAATTAAGGCTAATAAAAACGTTTAAAATATAAATTACTATTTTTTGCAATTCTTAACAATATTTATTTTGATTGTAGATAAACGTCTTTGTCAATTTTGTCTCCTTCTTCGAAGGGAATTTCCTGGAAATTTAATAAAAATTCAATTGTGTTAGCTTTATGCACAGGATGGTTGTGTGTGGATTACCTTAAATCCTGGCATTGTGTATACCACATTTGATACTGATCTTACTCAATGTTTGAATTATTATTGGTGGCCTTAAGAATATTCTTATTTCTCGTTCTTGCATTTGACATAAAATGAAGTCTATAAACTTGAGTCTGAGGTACTGTTCGGTAGCTAGTCTCACATGTATTCGAATATTCTGGAATATGGTAAGCTATCCTGTAATCCATCTGTCTATCTACCTACCTATCTATCACTTTATCTATATACCTGTCTACCTCTCTATCTACCTATCTGTCTATCCATCCATCCATCCATTTTTCTATTTGTCTATCTATCTTATTTATATATCTGTCTAATTGTAGTGTTTATGGATGCATAACAAGATAATACCCTATAATTTTCCTTTCTTTTTCTTCTAGATTCTCTGTTTATAATCATCCAAACAACTTCAGTCTTAATAAGCTTCACAGAACGATGTAGAAAATACACGCACAAAAAACAACTTAGACTGTATTAAGACTCAGTTCAAATAAAGCCTGTTACCTGAGCATGTGTACCCCTCACATTGTCTGTTGAGCTGTACTGCTGTGTGCGACTGCTCATACACGCCATCCCTTCTTCTTCCTAGCCTCCCTTTACGCTTTTATGTACTGTACCTTGCATTTTGAGGGACGATCGTACAAAAAAATTGAAACGGAAAGCGCGGAAATGTCAGGCCCAAAAATGAGCGGAAGGCGAAACTTGAAGATAACCGTGTGTGTCCTGAATTGTTCTTCGTAAAAAAAATTGCTACCGAGTAAAGCTTTTTTGTGACATAGAACGTACATAAAATGCATGTCGAAGATTCCAGGTCCCAAAACCTAAATGTTAGGAATTCCCAGAAAAGAATTCTTAAGAACATAAAGGCTTACTTGCAGTGAAACGAATTCATTATTAATAAAATATCAAGTTGTGAATTTGAGCCCCCCCCCCCAACCAACCTTGCCTGTGCGTCTTAAGTATCTCGGTTTGTTACCCCATCGATTGACTGACTGTTGACGATGAAAAGGACAAAGATGATAACGTAATAATGATAATGATAATGATTATAACATAATAGTTGACGCTATAACTTTGAAAATATTTCCATGTAAGCTTGTCTGTTTAATTTTATGTTTTGTTGACCACGCATCTCTGTATAATCTTCTAAATAAAGCCAACTTGGTGCACAATTTTTCTTAGTATGTTAATTTCTTAGTATATTTATCAATCTCTGCATGTTTCGGGCGACTGTGTGCCCATCATCAGAAGAAACAATTGTATTTATGCG
>Ga0123357_10014705_pt1 | contig 10227 bp, 11 predicted proteins | sample TergutEmb28metaG_FD_89873 | JGI IMG/M metagenome (GOLD analysis project Ga0123357, IMG submission 89873) | Embiratermes neotenicus P4 segment gut microbial communities from Petit-Saut dam, French Guiana - Emb289 P4 | ecosystem: Host-associated > Arthropoda: Insects > Digestive system > Gut ... | reverse complement strand
GCATCCGGTGGTTTGGACTCCGGTCCTGCAACCCGAGTCCGAGGGTCCTTCCCTCATCTCTCATGCAGCTAAGCTGCTTCCAGTCGGCCTTGCGGCCTCCTTTCCGCGCCGTCGTGGCGCACCGCCCCTACATTCAAGAACGCATCATCGAAAGCGTTCAAAACGAGCGGTAGATCCCCACCCATGTACCGAAGATTGCCGTGAGCACGGCGAGCACGGCGGAACAAGCAAAACTACGAAACGCCATGGTGCGTAGCGAGTTGCGAATGCCAATGCTTGCCGCGCGCGTGGATGTGAAATAGGCAATGACCCCGGCCCACGCAAGCATGAGCGCTGCGAACGCGAGGTGCTCTTTTCGCTCGAATAAGAGCCCCACGCTGCGGGCATGTTGGAAAATGTCTCGTTTCAGGCTTTCGCGGTAGCCAACATAAAGCCAAGCGCCGCTCGCCGAGGTCAATGTGGCAAGGGCCGTTGACAAGAGTACGGTCAAGCCCACATTCCGCGTGCGGCTTCGCAGAGCGATCGCAGGATGGATCAGCAGAGCAGCCGAAAGCCAGCCTGCTTGACCGTGCACGTGCTCAATCGCTCGATGAAGGTCGAATGGCATCGGCGTCTACGATACACTTGGCAGCGTGAAGTGTAAGGCTCACCCCCAGGTCGAAACCACGACCACATGCTCAGTCTGCCTTTGCCCAATGTGCGAAGCATGTGCAACATACAACATCAAGGAGCAGCCAGCATGCGATGCATGCGGCCACGCCGAAGAAGCGAAAAGCCGCAGCCTTGGGTTGGGCGCGGTCGCGCTGGTTGGGGTTGGCTACCTCGCGACGCTGGCTGCCGGCGTGCACCTTTTTCAAACGAGGCAGCTCGTTGGTTTTCTCGCGGCCATGGTTGCCATTGCACTTAGCCGCATTCTCCCGATTTTCATCAAGCCTACGGCTGTCGAACACCATGTCAGGGGTTGATCTTCTCTCGCGGCTCAAAGCGCAAGAAACAGCGAAGCGCACGATTCTCGAGGCTATCAGAACAGGCCGAGTGCACCACGCGTACCTGTTCGCAGGCCCTGATGGCGTGGGCAAAGAGCTCGCCGCGTTCGGTCTTGCGCAAGCACTCGTTTGCGAAAAGCGCGATCGCGATATTATGGATAAGCGTGCATGCGGACAATGCTCGTCATGCTTGCGTGCCGTGCCGCGCGACGAACAGAGGCTTCCCATACACCCTGATGTCGTCGTTCTCGAGCGCGGTCTCTACGCCCCTGAAACCATCGGCAGGCGCACGCCAGAAACGCAAGATCTTTCGATCGACCAGGTGCGAACTCTGGTGATCGCGCACGCTGCGTACCCGCCGCACGAGGGGCGCGCAAAGGTGTTCATCGTTCGTCGCGCCGAAGAACTTAGCGTGTCAGCTGCCAACGCGCTGCTCAAGACTCTTGAAGAGCCTTTGGCACGCACGCACTTTGTTCTTCTTACTTCGCAACCTGAATCGCTACTGCCAACCATTCGCTCGCGAACGCTTCGCGTGCGCTTTGGGCCGCTGCCCGACGACGTAGTGGCCGAGCTGCTCGAGGCAAGCGGCGTGGCACCGGCGCGCGCACGCGAAGTGGCGCACCTTGCAGAGGGAAGCATGGCCACCGGCGCTGCGCTGGCGAATCCTCTACAAAGCGAGACGCGCGAAGCATTCGTGGCGCGTGCATTCGCTGCCGTGGATGCAAAAGCCCTCGATATTGGCCTTGCGCTTGCCGAAGACGCGAAGAAAGACAAGGGCGCGCTTGCCGCGCACGTTGCGGCTCTTGCAACGGCATTCGCAGCGCGCGCATCAGCAGCCGCAAAAGCAGCTTCGCCTAATGCCGTAACACTCGCCAAACGTGGAAATATCGCGCTTTTGGCTCTTGATCACCTTGCCGGCAATGGTGCACCGCAGCTCGTGGTAGAGGCGATGATTGTGCGCATGCGCGCGGTTTGAGCGGGGGACCGCAAAATCAAAAGCGGTAGCGCGGTCAATTCCAAAGCCGCGAGAGAACCGTAATGTTTTGGTCATTCGAGCTGTTGACCGCGTTGGAAAGCAGGACGATTCGCCCGCTCGTCTGCACACGCGCGGCGATTGATCCATTATTATACTCCGAGAGACCTGAAGGCATCGGCTGTGTCGCCTTTCCTGCTGAACCAAACGACCGGTCGAGTGATCCATCTGCCGTGTAGCGCGAGACAGACTCAAGAAAGCCCATGGTATACGAGGGAACGAGAAGGCGATTTTGATTATCTACAAAAACGTTTGGAATAAGTATGGTGCCAGTTGGCACGCTGACCACACCATTGCTGCCAAACGCTGTATCGAGTGTTTTGCCATCCGCAGCAAACGCTACCATAGGAGAGGGGTAAGAGTTGCCGCCATCGAACATCGCGACGACTTGACCGCCAGCAAGAAGCGCGATCGCCTTCCCACCATCGGTACGGGGGTTGTACGTTGTAATGGATAATTGGTCGCCTAATTGGTCGAACAACATCTGACCATTCGACGCAAAGTTCGGGTCAGGAGAACCTTTGCTCGTGAGCTGCTCGATGACGGGCAACATGCCCTGTATCACGTTGGGGTTGGGGATTACGCCCACAATGGCAATTGTGCCATCTGGCCGCACAGCAACGCCCCTGCTCTCAAACGAGGAAGCACCTGGAAAAGATGTGAGCGCAACGCCGTTCTGGCCAAATGAATCGTCAACTCCGTTGCTCGTGATTTTCAAGGCCCCAATCGCGGGTTTGTCGTTGATATCCGCCGCATCGAACACAATGATTCCGCCTTCGCCATTTGGCAAAGGCGCAATCGCGGGGGTAACATTATTGTAGGAGATCGAGGTGGGTGCCCCATATTGTGTCAGAGAGTTCACAGCAAGGTTCGCGTTCGCTCGATTTCCATCCGCTGGGACTACGCCGTATGCAGGCGTGTACGTATTACTACCGTAATTCCCAGCGCCAATGATCATACCCACGACAACGATGCTGCCATCAGATAGGAGCACCCCTGCTCCTCCATTTGCTTCCGGAGACAATCCCACAAGCGCGGCCACGCCGCGACTGCCGTAGGCCGGATCGATCACGCCGTCCGAAGTCAGTCGCGCGATGCAAGTGCTGTTCGCCCCAGAACGCGTACACCCAGCAATCACGTAAATGTGGTCGTCGGATGACACGAGAACGTCGGCCGCGCTCGTTTGCTCTCCGAACACGTCGATGAGCCGGCCACTGCTTGCAAAGGTTGCATCGAGACTACCTGCAGTGCCACGCACAAAGAGCGGCAAATTCCCGGTGTTGGACACTTGCGCGCCCACGGCTTGCCCTTGAATCGTGACGCCCGATAAAGCCCCCTGAGCCATCGTAATCGGAACATTAATCTGGAGGTTGCCAGTGCTTTCTGCGGAATGAATTGTCAGCGGCGCCGCAACGACGCCGGAAGGCAAGCCTTGCACAGTCACTTGGATATCGCTTGCAGTTGCGCCGGTTCGCGCAATTGAAATAGGAATTGAGTTCGATATCCCTTGCACGATGTAAAGCGGTGCCGAAGAATCGATATTGAAGCGGAAGTTCTCGGCGCCGTTATCGGTAGGGCCGCCATCGCCTTGACCGCCGCCGTCGCCTTGGCTGCCGTTGCTTTGACCGCCATCGCCCTGACCGCCGGGTGGCGGGGCCTCGCCAAAAGGAGTGGCGCACGCCCCCGCCGCTCCCATCATAAGCAACGCGAAAAGAACAAGACGGCTGGAACGCATACAAACCTCCAAGAATTTAAGACTACTCTTGCGGCGGCAAAATGTCGCTGCTCGAGTCGAATTTGACATTATCACGACCGCCGACGACCGCCAGCGCTCCCCCAACCTAGCATTACTGCCGGGCAATTCCCGGCAGTAGTGCTAGACCGCTTTTCAAAGCGTGGCTCGCCCAGACGCAACTACCTCATACGACAACGGCGCGAGCTCTTCACCGCGAAAAGCAAAGGCATTTGCACGGCTGCCCTTGATGACGACGAGCCGCTCGGCACCCGCAGATGTGTACTCTGCAAGAATCAGCGACTCGCCCACGTCTGGAGCGCCCGTGCCGATGCGCGTTGGCGTGAGCGGCAAGCGTCTTGTGCGCTCGAAGCGGGTTCCTTCGTGATCGACGGACGTGGGTGGCTCGCTGCCAACGAGAATCGTGCTTGCATCAATCGATTCGAGCCAGAGGATGGCCTGAGCTGGCAACGGCCGCGCGAAAAGCCAAGTATTTCGGCCTGCATCAGGCGCCACAAAAAGCACTGCAACAGGCTCCTCTTCGGAAAGAACCAAAGCCCCGGCAAGCCACGCTTCTTCCCCGGTAGTGCGCATGACAACATCGCCGAGCTGGCAGGGAAACCCTGCAGGGAGAGTTGGAGGCTCGGCGGCGTTGCTGGTCATCATGACCGTGCTTCGACATCGCGTGCAAAAGCACCGAATATGCGTTGAAACTGCGTTGCGCGATCGGTCACACTGCGCAATGACGCACCCGGCGGGTACAAATCGGAGATCAACGCACAAGCGCTTGCCCAGCGCGCAACCACTTTTGCGTTTGCAAGGGTAATCCCGCCAATGGCAACGAGCGGAATGCGAGCAGCGTGCGCAACTTCGCAAGCAGCGCGCAAGCCCTCAATGCCAACCACAGGATCGGCATTGGCCTTTGTCTCGGTTTCGAACACTGGGCCATAAGCGACATAGCGAGGCTTGGCGATGAGAGCACGGTGCAGTTCATCCAAGTTGTGCGTGGAGATGCCAATGGCGAGCTCGGGCGCAATGCGATGAACAAGCTCGTAAGGCAAGTCTTGTTGACCAATGTGCACCATCGCGCAACCCGCAAGCACCGCGAGATCTGCGCGATCATTGGCAACGAGCGGAACACCAGCCGCGCGGCACATGGGACCGATCAGCCGCAAAAGCGCGAGGATCTCACGCGCAGGCGTGTCCTTCGCGCGAAGCTGCAAAGCTGCGGGCCGCACTTCGAGCAATGCGCGCGCGTAGGCAACCGGATCGGTCTTGCGCGAAGCAAGGAACTTCGTGTCGACAACAGCGTAAAGCCCCTTCATAAACGCTCCTTTGCCCTTTTGGCCCTTTTTGAATTGCCCAGGTACATGCGATGCGTGCAGACGTCAAACAGTTACGAAGCGGAGCGTGAGCCACGGATTTCGGGCTCAACGCAAGTGAGCGCCGCCATAAGTTGGCCAAACCCGAACCGTGGCGTCAGGGCAAAGGCGACCGCCTTTTTCGACGGATGCGCCGGGTGCATTGGCGCCCGGCAAAAGCGCGACGATATCGCCACGACAAAGGTTGTTCCAAGCGAGGTTATTCGGATTCGCGTCGCGGTCGAGCCTGCGAAAACGGACGCGCTCGCCCTTGCTTGTGCACCCGAAGATTTCGACCTTGCCTTTGGTTCTCATGACATCCGAAATGACTCGAAGGTGCAGCCCTCGTAAAGTCGGCCCTAGACCGCTTTCAAGTTGACGCGAGATCGAGGCGGTCGGCGAGGAGCGGACCGGAACAGCCTCTTCCGGCTTTGAGGACCGCACCGGAGCCGCCAACGAAGAGATCGCGTCAAATCGAAAGCGGTCCGGTTGCAAAACCAGATAGCTAAACGATAACCCTTGCCAACGAAGGCCCGCGCCGCGCGCAAGCGGAGCAAGCCAGGTGGGCAGATCGACATCGAGATCTTCATGGCACCACTGCCCTTGGGCGGAGAGCGCGGGGCAGTTTTGGTTGTGCAGGCATGGAGCAAAAACATAAGCCTTTCCTGCTGCAATCAGCGCATCGCGCACGGCATGAAGGTGACGGGTGCGATCGCGCAATGCTGGCTCGATCACAACGAGAGCACCGCCGCGATTCACCGACGTGGCTAACCACCCAGCAAGCATCGCCGCGTGACGCAAGGCGCGCTCGGAAGCAGCGAGCGCCAGATCGAGCTCGCTCAAAACCTGCCCCACCACCACCAAGTCGGCTTGCGGAAGCCTTAGCGCGGGCTGAATATCCGCCGTGCGTGTGAGCACAGCGAGCTTCACCTTTGCGCTTGGCAGCGACCTTTGCGCCGTGTCCGCCATGGCTTTGGCGACAGAGAGAACGGCTTCGTCGTCGTCGATGAAAAGCGCATCGATGCTGCCCGACTGATTCGCAGCCTCGAGCGCGCGAGCAATACCCCATGTCATTGCGCCAAGACCCGCACCAACATCCACGATGCGAAGAGGCCTTTCATGAGGAATCGTGAGCTTGCCAGACGCAACGAGCTCGCGCACGGCGCCAGCGCCTTTCGGGACATCGCGCGCAAAGGAAAAACCAATGCGCGCTTCGAGTGCGTCGAGTGCAAGTGCGCGGGCGCTCGCCCCTTCACCATGGCCTGCATGGCCTGCAAGCGACGCGTTGTAGGTGCGCGAAAGCGCCATGACCTTTGGGCCGAGACGCCGGATGTCGGAGGTGATTGGCGCGCCCCGCTCGCGCAGCGTCGCGTCAATCACGTTCTGCCAGGCATCTTCGAGAGGGCGAACGAGGTTCTGTGCCGTCATCGTGGTAAGAACTAACATTACTGCCGGGACTTCGTCCCGCGCTGGCCGCGTTTCCGCTTCGCGGAAAGCAGTCATGTTAGACTTGTCTCGAGGGGGCGCGGCGCCCCCTCTTGCCCGCTTTGCGGGCAATTCACCCCTCCGCGAAGTCGCTCCCGCGACTTCGTTAGCATTACTGCCGGGCAATTCCCGGCAGTAATGCTAATAAAGCCAATGTCCGTGGAAAACGCCCCACCGAATAGCGCACATCACAATGCTCTTGCTGCTCGCGTGGCGCATTGCGGACCGGAAGAGCACGCGCGGCGCCTTCGCGAAGTGACCATTTCCGACGACCAGCTCGAGCGCGCAGCAGCAATCTTTCGAGCTGCCGGCGATCTTGCACGACTAAAGCTTTTGCACCGCTTGTGCGACGGTGAGTGGTGCGTTACCGAGTTGGCGGAAGCAGCCGGTGTTGGGCTATCAACCGTTTCGCAGCAGCTACGACTTTTGCGTGCCGAGCGCATTGTTGTGCGCCGCCGCGCAGGCAAACACATCTTCTATTCGCTGGCCGACACGCACGTAAGCGATCTCATCAAAAGCGCCATCGAGCACGCGACCGAGCCTCACACGCACGCCAAAGAGGACATCGCCAAAAACGACGACGACTAGCTCACGGTGACGAGCACGCTTTTCATGAACGCCTCTTTGCCGAGCGGTTGCGGGAAATCATGACCACACGGCAAATCTTTTTCTTGCACCAGTTCGCGCCCCGCGGCTCGAACGCCATCACGCACCATGCGCCGGAACCGCGCGCGCGAGATGCCACGATGATTGCAACATGCAATAATTTTTCCGCCCGGCGCAAGAACGCGAACAGCAAGCGCAATGAGCTCGCCATAATCGCTTTCGGCAACGAATCGTCGTTTCTTGGTCGACGAATAGCTTGGTGGGTCAATCACGAGCACGTCAAACTTGTCGCCCTTTGCGCTCGTGCGCCCGAGCCACGCAAACGCGTCTTGTACGACGAATGAGTGCTTCAAGGCACCGACTCCTTCGAGATCGACACCTGCCACAACGAAGGCCTCGCGACCGCGCTCGAGCGCAACGGCCGCTGCATCGACGCTTATGGTGCGAGCGGCTCCACCAAGCGCAGAAACCACGCTGAACGCGCACGTATAGGAAAAGAGATTGGCAACTTTTGCGCCCTTTGCCATGGTTCGCAAAAGCCTTCGATTGTGCCGCTGATCGAGAAAGATCCCGGTCGAAAGGCCATCGAAAAGACGCACGGGAAACGCGATTCCTTCTTCGTGAATCGTCATGGAATCGGGCGCTGCTTCGCCGCGCACAGGCGATGCCGGAGCCATGCTTTCGCGGCGCGTGTCAGCGAGCAGGTTCGCCTGCTTGGGCCGGATTTTCAGGTAAATGCCACGGAAGCCGAGCGCACCGAGTTTGTCGAGCACGCGCTCTTGGCGTAACGGATCTTGCCAGATCGCGCTTTCGTGAATCTGCGCGACAAGGTAATCGCCATAAGTATCGACCGCGAGTCCGGGCAATGCATCGCCCTCTTCGTTGATGAGGCGGAAGGCCGTTACTTTTCGATCGGCAGAGTCTCTGTCGGCACTTTGGCCCAGCCCCCAGCGCCTCTCTACTGCTAAAGCAATGGCTGCATCGAGCGCCGCGTCGTCGTCGTACACACCCGCGCCAAGATCGCCTTTCGCAAGCCAACGCTCGAGCGCGGAAATGTCATGATCAGCGATGACCATGCGCTTGCCCGTGCGCGGGTGGGAAAATCCAATGGATATTGCATGCAACATAAGGCGTGGGGCGAGCGCTCCGCCGTAGATAGGATCGCCAGCAATGGGCGCCCCCTCATGAGCAAGTTGCACGCGCGCCTGGTGCATGCGGCCTGTTTCGAGCGTGAGGTCGACGAGCGCGCGATCGGCGTTGCGAGCACGAACACTCAAGTGCGTTACTGCGCGCTGGCCGTTTCCAGAAGGCGACACGACTTCGACGTGCCCCTCTACTCGCCGCAAGTCGTGGACGAGTGTGGCCGTTCGCACGTGCGAGGGCAGACCGCGAACCGCTGCAACATAGGATTTTTTGACCTTGCGCTGCTCGAATTGCGCGGCGATAGAAGCATTGGCTTCCTTGCGCTTGGTGAAAAGAATAACGCCGCTCGTGTCGCGATCGAGCCGCTGGTGCGTGCCAAGGTAAGGCTCGCTCGCAAGGCCTTGTCGCTCCGCGAGAAAAAGCTTCAATCGCAGCGCAAGATCATCAGGCCGGTCGGCCTCCGCGGCCTGGCTCGGCACGCCCGCAGGCTTATGGACCACCAAAAGATCATCGTCCTCGAACAGAATGTGGCTAGGACGGAACAATGGCCAAATGCGCGCGCGGTCCATCAACGCCGCGATGCTATTCTGGAAGTATGAATGTTCATACTATGAAGATTGCCGTGAGCTTGCCGGCAAAGACGCTCCGCTCCGTTGAGGCGACGCGCCGGCGCCTTGGTCGCTCCCGCAGCTCGGTGGTCGCGGAAGCGCTGGAGTCGTGGCTCGAAGGGCACACGTCTGCGACCGAGGATGCTCGATACCTCGAGGGATATGCGCGCTATCCAGAGCCAGACGACGGTGCAGTCGCCGCTGCCGTCATGGCAACGTGGGACGATTGGAGTGGGCGCACTCGCTCGGTGAAGCGGATGCAGCTTGATTGACGTCACGCCGATAGGCCCTTCGTGCAGTGGCTAGAGATGTCACCGAAGGCCATTTTCGATGTCGCGAGCGCCTGTTTTGCTGTCGCGGGAGGCTGTCTCGGTGTCACGAGCGCCTGTTTTTTCGTCACCGGTGGGTGTTTCCGTGTCACGGGCGCAAGTTTGCGCGTCACCATTTGTGTGTTTCGGTGTCACGGGCGGTTGTTTTTCGCCAACAGGCGCGACTTCCTTCCGAAAAAGAAGGCGTTTCCAGCGCGACATGCCCCACTACCAAAAGAACAACCAAAGCATTTCAGCGAATCAATCATCCTTCTTTGGATCGAAAGCAACGTCTGCAAGGCAATCCGGGTTCTTCTCCTCGAACCCGAAAGACAACTTGCCCCACGACATATCTTGGGAGTAGGCGGTTGTCCCGTTGAGTGAATGGCCGCTTGGAGTGTCAGTGATTCTGAGATAGTCATATTTGACCATAAGCTGACTCGTGGTGATGCAAGTTCCGCCAATGTCCAGGACCAAAAATCCTTTAGTTATGCCCTCTGCGCCACGGGCCAATCGCAGGTCAACGAGGCGAATTTGAACGCCTTCCTGCAGCTCCGGTCCAGGGCCTTCAAGAAAGATCGTATAAGTGTTGCGGTCCTTCTCTGCCAGATGAGTCGAAAGCACGGTCTCGACCTTCTGTTTGGAAAATGGAATTTGTTGTGCCAATGCGTCGATGATTTGCCACAGGGTCATGTTGCGAGGTGTCATTGAGTCTGTCCTCGTTGCTTGAGACTTACAAGCTGCTAGAGAGAAAACAAAGAACAATGAAATGACGACGTTGCGCAGGTGGTGTCCCGCGGAATGCTGAAATTGGGCAGAGGGAAACATGGAGTTATGCAGGCGGGGAACCGCCACCTTATTTCTTCAACTTTCTCAACAATTGTCGGGACGATTCCACGAGTGTGGACATGATTTTGTCGTATTTATCCCCGTAATGTTTGTTGTACGGTTGTCCGTCGGACGCT
>Ga0123357_10014704_pt1 | contig 10227 bp, 3 predicted proteins | sample TergutEmb28metaG_FD_89873 | JGI IMG/M metagenome (GOLD analysis project Ga0123357, IMG submission 89873) | Embiratermes neotenicus P4 segment gut microbial communities from Petit-Saut dam, French Guiana - Emb289 P4 | ecosystem: Host-associated > Arthropoda: Insects > Digestive system > Gut ... | reverse complement strand
GTAACTTACTACGTTTTCTTCCTCGTCTTCCTGTCACTTCTATACCTCCTTTTATCTTTCCTTCAATAACCCGTTGTAGAAGGCAGTTTCTACGCAAAATGTGACCAATCCAGTTAGCCTTCCATGTACTTATTTCATGTAGGATATTCCTCTGCTCCTTGACTCTCAGTAATACATCTTCATTTGTCACATAATTGGTCCAACTGATCTCTTCCATCCTTCTCCAGCACCACTTCTCGAAACTTTCCAGGTGTTTCTGATCTGCCCGAAGCGTCCAAGTTTCAGCACCATATAAAGCTATGCTCCAAATTACTACACTTGACATTTCAAAACTCAGCAGTCTTAAAAACTTTATGGGCCAGCATAGTTTATTGTATTTAGTATCCGCTCCCTGTTTTGGGACTATCATAGCCCCTTAATGAGTACAGCCTCCCTCCCACGAGCGGTTGAAAGGGGGGGCGTGATGCTCACCCTTCACTACCATCTAGCGACGAGGTTAAGATGATGGGAGGTTAACTCTCCTCCACGTGTTACCTTCACAGCATTGACAGTAACAAATTTGCCGGACGTTTAACGTCATTTACTGTTGGCGTAGACGGACGAACGAAACCATATCGATTACTGGAGGTAAAAATGTACTATGGAGATCCGTATTTTTTTGTCAAATTGGTATCATTGTACGCTGAACAGTTGACTCAGTAGCTGCGATTATTGGTTTGACGTGTCGAATATTGCGGTTAGTTGGGTGGTTGCGTGTAGCAAGTTTGTATGTAATTTGCCCGTTTTTTGTTTTAGTTGTGTGAAGTTACATTTGGATAATGTTAACAAAATTTGAAACGAAGTCGGCCCGAGTGAAGGGACTGTCATTTCATCCTAAACGCCCATGGGTTCTTGCCAGGTATGGTGCAGTTTTCTTTCGGTTGTCCATGCTGTTGTAAACTATGAAAATGCAATTTGTATTTTGACGGTTGTTTTAACGACCATTACTGAGGTCCCATAATATAATATGTGCACATCCTCGCATATTCGAGGTTTTGTCACTATATTAATGCATGAAGAATACTTTTTGCGGTGTTAGCATAAGAAACTATGCATAAGCAGTTACAAGATTCGGATACTGTTAATCCAGAGCAAAAAATGCATCTTTTCTTCATTTCTGTTTGAAGTACGGTATAATATCACTAATGAGTATCAAAGTGATATAGCTGTAAATATTTACTCGGAAGTTGTCTACCCACTTCAGCTGAATGCGTTTTGGTACTGACAGGCAGTCACCTGAGTGTTTTAGTCAGGTGGTTGGGACTCTCTTTGTGCTTGGGTGATGATATGTTTGGCTGTCAGTCAGGTGGCTAATTGTTGACAGGTGTTTGGTGGTTATCAGTCCTGCTTTGCAAATGCTGTCAGAATACCAGAATGTGGGTTATGACTACTGTTTTCCACATTCACGTGAAGTTATTTGTAATATGTCATCTCAGTCAGTGCTGTAATGTTTAGAGTTGAGAAGGTGTTGTTCAGGAAACCCACATTTGGCAGTCAATTAGTGCCAGTGTATTTATTTAAAATTTACAGTGTAAACTTTTCATAATTGTATTTTTAAAATTGTTACTAATTCTGAAGTAAATTGGCCCCAGCTTATTATCATGATCACCAAAGGGTATAAGCCATTTTATTCGTGGGTTTTGGTCATTCCAGTGCTTCCTTTTCTGACCTTGTTTTTTCCTACCCATTAGACTGCTCATGCACTGACTTTGACAATGTATGTCTTGTCCACTGTTAATAAATGTTGTATTTTCTGTGGTTTTTCTGTGTTGCATAATGCTATGACCTACCAAAATGCTATCAGAACAACCTCTTTCTTGGCAAATGATTTAACCAGTTTGTGTAACTAGTTACCTTCTGATCAACAATTTGGCACTACTAATGTAGATTTTGAGTAACAAATTAATTTTCCATAGCTTTGTCACCAATGTATTGTAGGGTAAGATGAATGATGAGGTCACTTTTGGAGGCTTCATATCAAGCCTACTGTTATACTTTTACTCCATCAGTAAGGGCTGCCTACTCTGCCTGTTCCAGCGTACCACAGTACGTCCTTTTTTGTCAGGATCGGTCATTGTGGTCTTCAACCATAACGTTGGGTTAGGTTAACTGTTACCACACTGAGAGAGGATGTCTCTTTCTCTTCCACCACCTCTTCAGAGTTTGTTTTTTCTGTTGCAGTCAGTTGGTAAGGTAACCCTGGGCAGGGGTTTGTGTTATGTCCGGTGAAAGTGGGTTCCTCTCAGAAGTTGGTCACTAATAAATTAGTGCCAGTCCAAGCAACTAGGGCACATGTATATTTCAGATTTTGATAATAGGTGATATGTTTTTTGATTTCATAGTGTTGTTTACATAAAGGGGTGTGTGTGTGTGTGTGTGTGTGTTACACTTAGCCATCAGTGTGTAACATACCAGCATTGTAAAGAAACAAAAATTACTGTCAAAATGTAATTTTTAGATATTTAATTGTTATATAATTTTATAACCAATGATTACTGGCATGGTTTGAACATGTTAATTGGAAGGTGTGTATCCTCTGGGATGTTACATTGTAGTGACTGGTGAGTAATTAACTGATGTTTCAGAGGAATTGATTTTGTGAGGTGTGAGGTTTTCCCAGCAGTGTTGGTGAATAATTATGTCTTCTGGGATGTTACACTGTGTTGACTGGTAAATAATTATAAATAATTACTGTTGTAGAAAGATCAAAATCAAATAAAAAAGAGGAGAAAATATATGTTAGTATAAAAATTTAATATTATTATGAAGAAAAATTTATTCTTCCAGTATGAATACAAAAGTGTCTGGCAACTTCTTGATCAAAATCTGTAAATGTATCCCTGAGAGCTTGAATATTTGCTGGTAAATGAATGATCTGGATGCTCCACTATGTAAATAATCATAACATTGACCATGAAACTACATTCCAGTAGGTGTTCTGTACAGTTGAGGTTCAAGATACATCACTGTCTTGCATTTATTGCTATATTTTAAGTACAGTGTTTTTTATACCCAATATGTATACACAGATTTATTCCTTTTCACCACTGCGTTATCTACGTACACAGACACACATCAGATGCCATTTTGTGAACAAAGTATTTAGTGCTTGACAAGTCAGTAAGGATGGGTGCATGTGGGCAGATATGTTAAATTCAGTGGAAATACTGGATGACAGCTGGGTCTTGAAGATGCATGAGTTCCAGATGTATTGGGATACAGTCAGAATGATAATAGTTAGGTTTCCAAAAGTAATCTGTGTTGTGTAATAGCATAAAATATGAACATTATGCAAATAATGAACAAAAAAGAGGGGGTGAGGAAGTCTTCTCTGTGAGTTACCATTTGTGTAACAGTTAAAAATGTACAGTATGACACACTTATGACGGTATGACCTTGTATTTCTTACATTTGAATGTCTGAGTGATAACCACCCCTTTGAACCAGTTCATTGTTTCACTATTTGCTGAGCTGACTCAAGGTCCTTTCCAGTTAAGGTGATGGAAAAGTAAATACAGAGTTGTAGAGAACTGAGATAAATTAATTGTTCTGGAACATGTTATTATCATAACTCCAGGGATTACTATAAATGATAGTAATTAGGCAGATTTATAAAACCTTATAAATAAATACTACATAATGCATTTTTCATATGTGCATATCTTGTGCATTTGTATATTTCTGCCTTTGGAATTCCTCTGCTTTGAAAACTGCAACACACATGAATTTCTAATTCAGTCATAGCTTTAAATATAGTTTAGTTTCCAATTTGTTAATACTGTTGCTCTTTTTGAGTCTTAGTGTTTGGAAGCACCTGAGATTTCATTTATAACTTGACCACTGCAAGACATTTGAAAGGCTTGATGTTGAATTTGATCATAAAAGATTATTTCAAATTCAAGTGTGCATCTCATCATGTCTTGTCAAGAAGTAGTTTTTAAAAGGGAATAAAAGCAGCTACAGAATGTTGTTATAGTTCTTCACCTTCAGTAGTTTGTAAAAGTGCATTGTCACTAAACAAGTACTTACATACTATTAAAACACTTTAATATCCAATAGATGCACAAATATATAAATGGTAGATACAATTAGAATTATTATAAAATATTTAAAAATTCCTCCAACATGTTTTGGATCACAAGGGATCCATCATCAGGGAGCTGTATACAGTGCTTGGCTAAAATTACAGTAATGGTTCTGTCGTGTCCATTGATATGGATGTAGTCAGTGTTATTATTGTAATTTTAGCCAAGCACTGTATAGAGCTCCCTGATGATGGATTCCTTATGATTCAAAACATGTTGGAGCAATTTTTAAATATTTTATAATAATTCTAATTGTATCTACCATTTATATATTTGTGCATCTGTTGGATATTAAAGTGTTTTAATCGTCATTGATGCACGGTACAAACATGAAGATTACTTGCATACTAGTTTAGGATGTCTACAAACATACTTCTCATTTCTGATACACAACAGACACAAGCATTTGTAGGCCAATGAATGGTGTGTGTACAAGTACTTATATAAAATATAGCCCTTTGGAAACTGATTGATACAAATAAACAAGTTCATCACCAAAAAATTGCAGTTGTTTTTAAATATGAAGTACAGCTACTTGGTTTGGCCACTGTTCATGGCCACCTTCCTAGACTATCAGTTCTTAAGGACAAACAGAGTGTTACTGTACAGCTTGTCAGTAATAAGAAGTGATTAAAATATGTTATTAAAACAAAAGTGTATAGCATTAATTAAAATTATATTAAAATTATACAAGACAGTCAAATTGCTGCATTCATACACCTCAAAAATTGAGAATTCTTTGAGTTTATTGAGCAATATATCCTACGAGTTGACACGCCATGCATACATTATGAACGTTCATTTTATACTGTTTTGGAATTTATGATGTGAAGAGTATTTTGAAATTCTGTGCTTTCCAAAGTAGAGGTACTAGAAATTTTAATTATCCATCAGGATAGGAAAATAATGGTGCTGTTTGTATGAACTTGACATAATTTTTAGACCTGAAGCACAGTTGTGTCACTATAAACATCTGTTGACATCCCATGTGGTACACAAATAATGTGACATGGTTGTGAAAGCAAATTTGTTTCATTTCCAAGCAATTTATTGTTTTAGTTTTGAAGATTAATTTCTTGTGGGATGTGACACCATGTCATTGGCTGTGTAGTTCATGACATTTGGAAGGAATGTAGTTCCCTTTTCCTTGAGGGTCCAGCATTCCAAGGCTTGGACATCCCAGCAGAATTGAATCTTTAGCAAAACCACTGTAAGAACCTCACATCTACTTTTGTTGTGTTCTGAAGGTGTATCATTTCAGCTCTGTATTCACTTTTACTGAGAAATTTGTTCAAGCAGTGGTTGTTTCCATTTTCTCATCAGATGCATTTGTTGTGTTTGAGTCTGCTACATCATTTGCTTCTTCTGCTGGAGTTTTACTGCTTGTGGTGGGTTGTGGGTTTGCAGTAGTAGTGGCAGCAGATGTGGTTGTGGCAGCAGATGTGGTTGTGGCAGTAGTGGTGGTTGTAGTAACAGCTGAAGTTTCTTCAGAAGGAGACCGAGATGTGGTTTGTGGTACAGGTGTGGCACTCTGGGCTACTTCAGTGGATGTGTTGGGAACTGATGGTGTTAAAACATCACCATGGATCATGGTTTCTTGTGCTTCTTCATTTTGAGAAGTGTCTTTGATTGAATTGGCAATATCATTGGATATAGTATATGCAAATGAAGAAATGAGGTTTTGAAGTGGGGGGGCAAATCCTATGAAAGGGTATGTATTAGCAGGGAACAGCTGAAGATTGTAGTAGGCACTGTCAGAGCTGTTTGAAGTAGGGTGTGTAGTAGAGGATGCTGTTGTGGTATTGTTTGTGTCATTCACACTTAACGATTGACCAGTAGATTGTTCTACTTCAGGCGGTACAATCGTGCGGAAGAGTTCCACAGATTTTTGCAAAACCTGGTTAGCTTGTGGACCAGTAACAAATGCCACTTCACTTTTACCTCCTCCCTCATATTCAGTCTGGTAAGAGAAGCCACGGTAAGTATCGTCCGGTGAGGTATATATGGAGGATGCTATAGGTGCTGGTGGTGCAGTAGCAACATTGCTGGTGTATACGTTGTATGCAAAAAGGGGCTGTGCTTGGTATGGCACAGGGATTGCAGTGGTGTAGAGTGACTCTGTTGGTACTGGATAACTAAAGTAGTTAGGAAATGGGGCCCATGCAGACTCCAGAAGTGTTGCACATAGGACTACCTGAAAATCGAAGAGTACACAGATTACATTGTATTCACAGTATACCCATTAAGAGCGTTCATAATGCTAAGGTCAGTTGAAGGATAACAACCCCTCACCTAAGTTCATAGTTATGAAATGCTTTAATAAATGGGGTGGATTGTTCTGGAATGATCCTGGTGACATCTGAAGGCATTGAGAATTCATACTTGGACTATTAATAGCAAATTGGTTGTGAAAGTGAGAGGTGTATGAAAGTTGGCATAGGGTAGTATCTAGGCATGAACTTTGTAAGGGAACCTATGTTGGCCACCTGCGGTTTCATTCAAAAATGGCCAAAAGAAGCAGGTGGTTGTATTACATTTTAATGCTTATTTGCTCGTATGCCTGTGGAGCATCTGTTATGGTTTTTCTAGCCGCCCATCCATTTGTCCGCATGCTTGAAACAGCTTGAAAACTGGTGAGTGGAATTTTATGAAATTTTGTAGTTGAGAATTTTGATTAAAGATTGCTGAGCCATGTACATTTGCAGTTAGCTTGGACAGTTTTAGTGACTATTTTATACGGAGACTTATATTCATTTCTCCATGCATGTTGAACGTGGCCCACCAGGTATGTTTTGGAAAGAGAAAATGTTAGGAACAAAAAATTGTAGGGAGGAATGAAACTTGCACCTTATGTCCAGTACATTTTTGCCAAAAGTGTAATGGTTTCTATATAATTAACAACTTGATTGTGGAACAAGTTAACTTACATTTATATGGTATTTGAGGAGTATCTGAAAGTTGTTTCAGGTCCTCTTTATCTAACAGAAGACAGAAATTTGAAGTAAAATCACCTAATACAACTAAAAATTTTTTCTCTGACTGGGCACTTTGAAAAGTGGAGTTTACCAAGGATCAATTTCAGGGCCTCCGTTGTTCGTAATATATACAAATGACCTTCCCCTACGAATAAATTCTGTTCCAGAATCAGTATTATTTGCTGACGACACTAGTGTTGTTATTTCAAGAACAAATTTTGAAGATTTATGTTCAGTGTCAAATTTAGTTCCCTCACATTTGATTTTTGCCAAGGTTTGCTGCTAGTAAGTTAGTCCTAAATCTAGATAAAACAAATGAAATTTGTATGAAATAATTAATCACATTCTACATTATGTATTGGTTATAAAGAAAAGTATACAGAAGAGACGGTGAAAATAAAATTTCTTGGTTTACAAATTGACAGCCACCTAAATTAGAAGAACCACATTGAACAAATGATTCCTATGTTAAGTGGAGCATGTTATGTCATTAGGTCATAGGTCCATATCAGTAACATTAACATTCAAAAATCAATTTACTGTGCATACTTTCATTGTTGTAATGTTAATAATAATATAATAATAATATAATTGTTTTCTTTCTCCCAATCTGAACAGGTTTTGTCAACTAACATGAATAGGTGCATGAGAGTGGGGTGTTTGTTTACTGTGTGGGAAGGGTCTGTCCAGTTCAGCGAAGAGCTTCTCCTGATATCGGCTGATACATATTTTAAAGTTCAGCTCGGGATAAAGGTTTATAAAATTACACAGATATTTTTAATGTTTCCAAGCCTATTTATGTCACATCTTACGTTACTGTAAAGTCATGATGGCATATGCCTACGTGACTGTATTGGAAATACGGCAGTGGTTGACACAACTTTACAATGGGACGGGGCTCGTTCGTCATTGATCAAACACAAAACGTGCAAATACCTGGTATGTAGCACGGAAAGGTTTTATGTCTTACATGTATTACCCGATTTTCATAGTGGGCCGGGGTAGCGACTTGCTTCGGACTGGACAGTTCGGGGATCGAATCTCGTTGGGGACGAGATTTTCCGCTCCCGTCCTGACCGGCCCTGGGGCCCACGCAGCCTCGTATACAGTAGGTACCGGTTGTCTTGCTGGCGCGTGTCCTTGACAACAAACCCCTCTCTAGCGCTGAGAAGTGAACTGTACCTCTACTCCTCCTGTGAACTTTCACGGTCTGTTCGAGAGTGAACTTTACCTTCTTGCCTTACTGGAATTTCATCGTGCACTTAATTTTTTAGTTAAAAAGTGCTCGTTTCGAAATTGTTAATTTTGACATGCAAGGTTTGAAAGACGAAAGTGCGAATAAGCACATGCGTAATCGTGCGAGATGGCCACACCAAAATCCGAGTTGTAAATGTAACGGAGTTTGTGGAGCAGCGAAGACAGCTGTTGCAGCACGTCCCAACCTTGCATTTAATCGCGATAGCGTAGGCCTTAACGAAAGGCCGGTTAGTACTTGTCGCGACAAAAAGTCACATCCTCTACTAGAACGACCTTGCCTGTGGATATTAACGGGTTACACCAGGGAAAATTTCTCTTTGGTCAAGGCCGACCAAAACTGTCCCGAGTCCGGTTTGCGAATCAGGTAGGGATACCACGCCTTTACATGTAGATCTTAGACACGCCCGGATCATTGCCCAACATGCGGCCCTCAACCCCCCCCACCCCCACCCCGGTCTCACACACACACACACACACACGGTGTCACTAATTGCTAATGTGCGTATGTCAAATTAATAACATATGTCAATGGCTTTTCTTATGTGGTACACCAGGAATGCATAGTAGTTTCTCACCATCATTGGGCATGCCCGGAAATTATGCGACGTATTTTTTTCAAGGTGATAAATCTATGTTAATATGACAACCCCACTTGTGAGTGGCGACAGTACAAGCGCGTGAACAAGGATTTTGGTGACATCTACTATGGAACAAATATTTTCTAGCCATATGTACCGCATGAACAAGGATTTGTACACACTCCCAGTGTCTCTTACATAAAAACAAAGTAAAATTGTCCCAGTATATGCCATGAAGGCGTGCAGGGAAGTGGATTACAGCTCCACTCATTCTTAACCTCTGCACTAGATGGAAGTGAGCGGTCAGCTTCACGCCCCGGACGCTTTACCTTTGAGGAAGAGCCTCCGGGATCCTTTGAGCAAGAGGCAGGGTGGGCCTCAGAGAAGGTCTGGACCCTTTGGAGAAGAGAAAAATCTCTTGTCCCTGCTGGGAATCGAAGCGCTATGTCTCGGACGTCTAGCCCGTAGACTGGTTGCTGTACTGAGCTATCACTGCCCCTGCAGTATATGCGTTACGCAGATCACTGGCGTCTGTTGGGAGTATTTGTACTGTAATACGGAACGAAGCGACAGCGACAAGCTGTACATTGTAGTGACGAGTCTTCCACTTCCGTCTCACAAGATGGAACATTGTCACGTACATTTCCGTTCGTTGTTTGGCGCTCCGTCTTGCGATAAACATCCGAGTGGAACACAAAGTCCACTGTCATATTGCGTGTATTTTGAGCCCGATTGATTTACCAGTAGATCTGTTATTACTCTTTGTTTATTTCATCCTTGTCCAGAACGCGTGTTACTTAATAAGAGGTCTATGTAAAGTGTGTGGGATACAGTCTTAAACGTTTTGCTTCGTCGCCATGTTTGTAATTGTGTGCCTATGATTGATCACCACGCCATGAAGTGTGGGGGAGCAGGGGTTTGACGATCTGCACTTGTGCCTTCTACGTTAGGCAGAGGTATGAATAGGTAGTTGTCAGGTTTAGGTGCTGACCGCTGTTCTTCCGCTGTGCTTTGGGTAGGAGGTTGGGTGGGTCCGAGAGTCGGTCTAGACGCTGAATAGAAGTAATAATGATGGTGATGATGATGATAATGATAATAATAATAGTAATAAGTTGAGAAGATTCTAAAATATAAAGACCTTACAATAGAAATACAGCGCATGTGGAATGCAAAAACAAAGGTGATACCAGTAATAATAGGAGCGACTGGGACTATTTCAAAGTCATTCAGAAAATACGTGAGCAACATACCAGGAAAGCATGAAGTCAAGGAAGTACAGAAAACAGCCATATT
>Ga0123357_10014703_pt1 | contig 10228 bp, 4 predicted proteins | sample TergutEmb28metaG_FD_89873 | JGI IMG/M metagenome (GOLD analysis project Ga0123357, IMG submission 89873) | Embiratermes neotenicus P4 segment gut microbial communities from Petit-Saut dam, French Guiana - Emb289 P4 | ecosystem: Host-associated > Arthropoda: Insects > Digestive system > Gut ... | reverse complement strand
TTCATAGTTCTAACTATTTGATTCCTGTTTTATTCACATTTTATATACAGGATGTGCTAAAATTTAAAAAAATAATCCCGGCGCCAAAAGTTTAATAGATCTGCAGATCTTCGTATTTAAGACGTCGGTAAACTCTAAACCGACATCACTTCTCAGGCCATATTTTTATGAGACCTATTTCGGAGATTACTGAAATGTAAAAGCACTCGTAAGAATCAAATTAAACTACAGTAGACAGGCATCTACAAAACCTGTCATCTAATTTCAGGCTATAAAGCGAACAGTGAGAAGAATTAATTCAATTAAAACCCCCCACAATATTTCTAGCACAGGTGTCATCGAGTGTAAATTTTTGTGGAAGGAACTTCCTTTCATCATAATCTCAGACACTTTCAAAAGGGATTTTCTGTTTTATAATGAGGGTGACGTTAAAAAGAAAACATCAAAACCCGTCACAAATTTCCCAGTACTTCATGTTTCGTACAATCAAAATACATTAACGGTCGCCAACCTTCCTCGAGCCAATAAAATTACGCTTCTCTTCCCTTGCCTGGATCTCGAGGGCTAGAGAATTTATCATCACTAACATAAACTAGCTAAGTGAATGACAGATGAAAATGTTAATACTTCCGCTTGAAACTGTGCGTAAGATTTCCGATTCCAACAGTTGGCAATCCAGCCACAGCCAAGGCATGTGCATAAAACTCGCTCTTCGTACGTTGCTAGAGCTTCAGAAACTTCGGGGCACTTCTTGTGCCCTTCATAGTCCTGTGATAAAGCACTAACGTGGTGCTTGTGGACCAAGTGTCATTTTACGTCGACATCGAGCCATACCTGATGTAGGTAAGTTCTTCTAGTAATATTTTCAGCCCGTAGGAAGCACGCCCAAAATAAAGACCGCTGGCGGCACACAGCACCGTTAACTACACTCAACGCTCTGCTCTCACAAGAAATTTAAGGCTTCCCGTCATAAAACGTCATGGACTGAAGACGATGTAAAATATGAAAGGTGTGAATGTCAACCAACACTCTGTTCGAAGACCATTAAGGTAAATAAGGTTGGAACATTCACATAAACCGTTATGTGGTGGCCACAATTGAAAGTTTCGGAAATCGGAGAAATATTAAATTTTGCAGGTCTGCACAACACACAGCATGAACTTGGCTGTTCCTTACTGTGATACGTTGCTGCTGATATTATTATTATTATTATTATTATTATTATCATCATCATCATCATCATCATCGTCATCCTTCTTATCACCTTTATGCAGAGCATTTATAGTTATGTGCCTGAAACTTACCACGTTTCTAGGGCATACAGTGCTGCAGCTGTTCTGTATTTATAATTTGTGCTACATGTAATGTTATTTCGCCCGTGAAATATGGTTTGTACTTGTACATTAGCACTTCCTGTAGTATGTGTGCAGTGCCCTATATGGCTGTTGTTTTAGTTCCTTAATTTCCTGCTTTCCTGGTATATTGCTCTGAGTGATTTTGAAATTGTTCCAGTTGCCCCTGTTATTACTGTCATCACATTTGCTTTCCCATTCAATATGCACTGAATTCTGTTTGAAATCTTCTCAGCGTTTTTCTTGATCACATTTCTGTCTCCAGGTATTACAGCATCTATTAACATGCACGTTCCTTGTTATTATTGTTATTGTTGTTATTATCATCATCATCATCATCGTCACTATTGCTGCTGCTGTTACTGCTGCTGCTGCTACTACTACTACTACTACTACTACTACTACTACTACTACTACTACTAAACTAATAATAATAATTATTATTATTATTATTATATTATTATTATTAATTTAACGAAATGTTAAAGAGTTGACAGGAATTAATTTTTAATGTGACAAACATAGGAGAATAATAACATTAAAATAAAACAGAGCTCTATCCTCACCTCACATAAGAGGGCTCGTCTAAACACAGAGCACACGGGCTTTATCTTTCTTGTTCCATAGGGCCTCCGTCCGTAGATTAGCCTACATGCAGGAATGTCATTTGTGTATTTTTTTAGTGTTTCTTTATATATTCACAGCGCTTTCTCGCTGCATAAATTATACAGCTTCGGACAAGGTAATGACTGTGAAAGACAAATTTGGAAATATGTAAACAGACAGCTGTCGTCTTTTTTTATGAAGTGTACCAATAACTGCAAGAAGAAAGTGAGGAAAGAAACTTGAGACAGAATTATTAGTTTCCGGACCGAGAATCCAATGCGAAATAAAATGAAAATCTGACTAGCCAATTAAACTAATGCAAGTCCGGCTGTTCCTGACGTGGCTGCTTGCAGTCTACAAACTGAAAAACAACGGATCAAATGCAAGTCTCAATTGTGATCAAATGTTTGGTAGTAACATTTCCTATTTGACCTACAAGTCTGGGTTATAAAACCTTCGCTTCTAAAAATGTTGGGCGCAAAACTTAATAGTAAAGTTATTGTCAATGTGCGTGTCCAGCATTTTATAAATAAAAGCAGAATTTCAACGGCTCGGGATCCAACATAAAAACACCACTCTAAGTAGGCTAAATATTCACTGAAGTAAGCGTCTTTTTGACAGAATATAAATCAGATCAGCCACGCTGTGTCTCGTTCGGTTGAATTTTGTTGCACCATTCTTGGCAATCAGGAAACACTGCCATAACTGTGACCGCTATTTCCGACCTCACGTGACGTTGTATCCGGGGAGTCACAAGATATACCGATCATATGCTAAATGTAGCGCCCTTCAAGGAAGTGAATAAGCAATAGTTCCGCACTGCGACGCATGCCATACAATCAGTCATATTCCAGTAGGTGCCCCAATTTCTTACATTATCTTACCGAAAACAATGGGGAATTAATGTGAGTAGAAGAATGTATTGACATAAGACCGAGATTTTAAGTTTTTTTTTTTACAGTGACTTTGTTGAGGGGTCTGGTCCTGTGGGAGGTTAAACTACGTAGTGAGGCATGTAACGTACCCTCCTTTTGCTTCCAAACGTCACCTATGTACAATTACATACATACAGACAATAAGACGTATAGACACGATGTTTACGTGTGTGTACGGTGCGGATGGTGCTGTCGCACGGCACCATCCGCACCGTACACACGACCTACGCAGCGGCTCTCAAGACCACCACCCATCCAAAAACTCGGTGCAGAAAACCATATGCTGCAACACAACATCCAGTGCTCCTGATGATGGGAGTATGTACCCGAAACATGTCGAGCTAAGAATACGTTAATAAAATTACCTAGTTGCATCAAGTTGGCATTTCAAGCTATTTCATTGTATTGCAATTTTGGGTTACCTGTCTTTGATCGTTATAACAGGGTTGAATTTTCAATCATCTTATATCGGCTGCATATATATATATATATATATATCTTAAAACCTCTTAACACTCTGAAGCACAAAAAGAGAGAAAGAGAAAGACGAGGAAGAAGAATACTGTTACGAAGAAAAGATGACAAGTATTAATGAGCTGTCTTTATTTTGTTAACATCAATACGGAGTAAAGGAATTTACTGACACATTTACGGTCGACAGATTTACCCTGCATACTGCAGTATTACTTGCCAGGAAGTAGCCCAAAATTGAATTACTCATGCTATGTAACGTATTAAATTTAAGAAGAAGAAGAAGAAGAAGAAGAAGAAGAAGAAGGAGAAGGAGGAGGAGGAGGAGAAGAAGAAGAAGAAGAAGAAGAAGAAGAAGAAGAAGAAGAAGAAGAAGAAGAAGAAGAAGAAAGATGGTAGTAAAGAAAACATCTATGTAAATTGCAATGAACTATCATACGCAAGACATCCAATACAGAAAATGACAAAAGATTTTGCAGCCAGATACGTACAGTATAATCTATTGAATCCATTTCTAGTTTTCTACAGAAACTGCGCAATTTAAAGGAGTGAAAAAAGACTATTTCAAGGACGGTGTCTTAGGTCAAATGTGACTTGGGTCTCACGTCTCTCTTACACGAATAAATTCAAGGACGGTGAGAGCAGACGCGCCTATACAGTTGTTTTCCTCAACAAAATAACTCTGTCTCAGAACCTGTTTCTAAGCAAAATCCTTCCTAAATTTTGTGATCTTACCGACGCTTAATCTTATGGGGTATACTATACGAATTAACACCATTTTGTATTTAAAATTGATAAAATGCTCTTATTGTTTTCAGTACATTCAGAATGTCTGATATCAGCACGCCAATAAAGGTTTCACAAGTCACACCAGCAGCTGACATATCTTTAATAAACCAGAACATTTGCGGAAATTTAGTTAAAAACGCACACCGCCATGTTTTACAGGTCACACGTCATGGTAAGTCGTCACTTCCTAAAACGTTAAACATTCTCTGTGTACGTTACTTCCAACTTAAAAACATGACTGCAATTAACTCTGTAGAGTAGAGTCCTTCTTGACAAGCTACTAGTTTTTCAGCTACTAAGTAAATGCCCAAAACTTCATTGAGCCCGAAGGTTAGATCCGTCTTTACAACAACCCGCAGCTCGTCCTAATCCAGAGACACATAAGTACACTACACACACTCGGATTGTATTGTGTTAAAATTCATTTTAATATTACCATCCCATCTACGTCTACTCTACCTGCGAGCATTTTCTAACGGAAACTGTAGGGTTTTTTTCCTGCTTGAACTGTAAGTGCTGGCCCGACGCCGTTGCCAGTGATAATAACCATTACAAAGTCTAATAAAAACTTACTAGAGCGTCAGGTCGGCACTGATCTGTCAAGTAGGGAAACAACACCCTATATATTTACATTTTTCTTCTTTTCCACACGCGATACTAACTGAAAATAATTTAAATATTTAAAATATATTAAAACAAGAAATTAAATATTATACACTTTTTCTTAGGTTTCAGGCAAAATCCTACACAGCTCAATTTGAATAGGCTACTAAAGCTCGACTAACTTGGCCGGTATATGCAAAACTTCTGAGTTCTGACAGGTGACTGACTCCACGCCGTAGAGCGTACCATTTGGACACACCTGTGGACATATCTTATATAATAATTCTCTCACAATATGAATCGCATCTTAATGATGCTCGAAAATGATCCGAACTCATTCAACAGGCACTCAACACAGAATAATCTCACAATCTACTCATTTTCGAAGAACGATTCTCAAGTGCCACGTCGAAATAAGCACTTGTTATCTGCGAATAGACTTCATGCAAAAACATCACACGTATTTGGTTTTCTCTTCAATTTTGTAATTTTGTCTTCTTTTCTGCATACAATGGATACATTCTGTACGTTATTTTACGCAATTTACACACCCAGTATTTAAGATGCATACAGAGTATAGAAAAGAAATGTTACTTAAAACGAACGCGGCTTGTCAAATTTTAACAAACGAATCGCATTTCTATAATGTGCAATTCCACTATTTTACCTTAAATTTCAATGTTCGGATTATTTAGGTCGTATTAAATGCCGACTTTTATTAGGGGTTCTGTACGAAACACACAAGGAACGCCTTCAGTACAGACCATGTCCACACATCCTTCCAGTATCTGATCGTAACTCAGCATCGAATTTTCTTAAAATTCGGCATAGGAGTCCCTTATAAAATAGTGCCCAGTTAGCATGAGTTTATTGAAAATGGGCTCGGTGACAGACACACTATACTTAAGAACTTTCACGAATCTCTACCTACGCTATCCGTATATCTTGACCCAATGCGGTGAAATTCATTATAGAAGATCTCCACATAATAACGTCGAGAACTTGTGTCTTGTGAAAATAACAATTTGCTTAAGGGAGTAAATAAAACAAAGACCTGTATTCTACATCCGATTTGGAAAAATATCTGCACAGGATATGCCTAGAAAAATTAAATGGTTGATTTTGCCATGTAACGCAGTTCAAAACTTGTATGTTTCCTAGAACTCTGCACAGGAATGGCCATACTATTCGTATGAACTTAAATAAACAAAATTACATTTTCAAGTATACTGTGAAACCACTAACATTTTGAAAGTAGGGATCGCCCTGGTAAAGTCGGTGTATGACCTCACGGAGTACAATTGTGCAACATTTGCAATTTTCAGTGGGCGACAGTGGCCTTCCTGATGCTGGAACTGAGAGTTTTGGTTCAGATACATCGCGAATATCAACAGGTCCACAAGGAAATTCCACAATGGCTACAAAATTCACAAGTCCTAAACCTTTAAAGACTAAGATTCATCTTCGTTATATAGGCTATAGAGTCTCAGTTCGTACTTCACAGAGAACAATGTGATTTATTTCTTTAGGAAAATAATTTGTTTATTGACAGAATTATAGGAACACACAACAAGAGAGGGAGTGTACTTATAACGTAACTTTGAGGCGCGTTCATGCCATATTTGTTTCTGTGCAACAGCAATAAGTATTACATATTCTGATTGTGTGGTTGTAGCTTTAGTTATCCAGTATGCAATGGGCATGCACCATATTGTCATATACAATTTTTTTTTCACATGATCTCGTAAAGGGAACGATTTAAAAAAAAAACTATTGAACACAAAATGTGAGTTTTGATGTCCTCTAAACTATTGTCCGAAACATTTCTCATTCTAATAGCTGAGCGAGATATGATTAAAAATGTATATTGGTCTTCATGTAAAGTACCTGTTATTCTTGTCCGATTTTAATGACACTTGAATTATCTGAAGAAATTTTCGAAAAATACAAAAATATCAAATTTCATGAAAAGCCTTTCAGTGGTAACCGATTTCCATGCGGACAGAGGAACGGACGAACGAAAGGACAGACATGACGAAGTTAATAGTCGCTTTTCGCAATTTTGCGAACCCATCTACAATAACTAACAATTTTGCCCACACCTGACGTTCTCAGAGCAAACAGCTCTTATTTCCCTACAGAACGTCCACGATTTGGTCTTTGTAATACAGACACAGCAGAAAATGAGTGTTTAAACATGCGATATTACGTGGATGTACTGCATGCTTCAAAGATTTAATGAACATTACTTGACACGAAGGTACAACGTGAGGACAAAACTTTGTACTGTACTCTACCTTACAGACACTTGACTGTATCATACTTAGAGCTCTAACGGTGTTTTCAATATCATATGTTCCGCAGGTATTCTTCATAGTTACGTACTTGCCTAGGCCCCATCGACCAGTGCCTGTCCCGGCTTACACATTCAGCAGTTCAAGTTTCAGCCAACCCGATACAACGACGACATCCATCGATTCACGCAAGAGAAGTTCCTCTAATCACAGTGCGGTAAAAGAAATATGGATTTCGACAAACTCTCTTCGAACACCCAACTGCAGTCTGATCATTTTAGCATTCGAGGACATGAACTATATGCAACAACCTAACTGCTTCGCACCACTGAATGAAACACGTGGACACCGTCATTTTCAGGCCTATGCCCTCAGTAAAACACGTGAAGCAGCTATCAATATCGCAGCATACTTTTTCGATATGTTTGATACAAATAGCAGCGACACTGTTTTGAAACACCTGCACACGTGCATGGAAGCTCTCGATCAACAGACATTACTGAACACTAGCAGTGAGCCTCGTGCCTTCATCTACAACATTTCAATTGACAATTCACAAGCTAAATCCTGCATTCAGACTACGGATGAAATGAAATCTTATATAGAGTTATTAGACAATATTGTCGCTCTAGCTCTAAATATATCTATTCTGGAATCACTAAATACCAAAGTTCAAAATATCAGCACATTATTTATTAATGCACGTAAATATGACATGGGAAAAATGGCATTGCAGTATTTTGACAAATATTTAACACAGCTAGAATCAGTGGTTCAGCCTATTGAAGGCCTTAACATGACTTTAAAACTCTACAATCTGAGTGTCATATTTCATTCTTCCTGGGTACACTACCCACTTACGTCTGGAAACTGGGAAAGTGAATTGCTCAAAGCAAAACACAGGCATCGTGAAGTTTCTGATGTGTTCATGAAAGTGAAGCTGCTTGAAGTTTTCCGAAGGTATGTAGATCCTGCAGTTTACTGTGTCATCTTCACAGTGGGGATCGTGTGGAATGGCGTCCTTCTCTTCATATTCGTTCGTCATCGACAATTTTGGACTGCTTCTAATGCCATGATATTCAGTGTAGCTGTTGGAGATGTTCTGTCCATCGTTTTGAATGTGCCTGTTTTCTATTTCGCCCATTACCACGCCCAGGGTTTTCAAATGAACGAGTACGTGTGCAGGTTCTTCATCACACTCCGCCCTTTCTCTGTAGCTCTCGGTGCATTAACAGTGGTAGGCCTCAGCATTCTGCGCTTCGGTGCAACCATAACTCCATTCAACGTTAACTCACGCGTGCGCTGTGAAGTGTCAAATCGTGCACGTGTCATACTGTGTATTCTTGTTATCTGGGTTCTAGCCATTCTACTTGCACTGCCATACAGTTTCGTTCTGAAGTTTACCGCGGGCAAGTGCTTCACATATGGTGACGGATACACAGCCCAGGTGGTAGCATTATCAGAGTTCATGTTCTACTGTGTGGCACTCCCTTGCATAATGGTATGTTTCAATGTTCTGACTGCCAAGAGGCTCAGAGACAGTGCTCGGAATATTCCATTTGCAGTGCAACGTAGAGGGCAGGACTTGATACGCAACAGGAGCGCCAGTGTGCTGACTGCGCTCACTGCAGTGTTCATCGTCAGCTATGTCCCCCACCACTTGTGGCGAGTTGTGTTCAGATGGCTCGCGCTGGACATATGGGAAGTACCTTACCGATGTATAGACAAAATAACTTACTATATGCTCTTCGCGAATTGTTGTTTCAACCCCATATCCTTGTACGGAGTTAGCGGAAGTTTCAGGAAACTCTTTAATTACTATTTTCTGTACTTATATAATCATCACTGTAAGAAAACTGCAGACCCTCAACTGCAGAAACTTTCAGGCTCATTCGTAACTGACAGTGCCAAAGAGCAGACAAAATTTTAATTTAATGCAGTTATCTGCTACACTGTCAGAATCGATAGAACATTCTGCAACATAAATTTGCATTTGTTCTGGAAGTTTAAATCCTGCTCCCCCCAAATAACTAAGAAATGTCACTACAACGTGCAGAGAGACACTTGAACATTCACCTTATGCATAGAATTACATATTTATTTTCCTACATATTATTTTATAAGCAGATCTCGCTGCATGGTACCGTGTAAATTCCAATAATTACACAATTCAAACCATTCCCAGTATCCTAGAATTTCATAAGAGTACAAACGAGTACAATTGTAACTGAACGCTGTATTGAAAATTAATCTCGCAGCGTGACAGCAGATTATTAATTATTGCATTTGTCTAATCACACAGGATGCCTTCTAGAAAGGCAAAGATGGAAAACTGTGAGAATCAGAACCAACATCCAATAGTCACATATTTAAGGAATATCGTATCAAGTTTAGTGTAGTGTGTTTTTGTAACTAAACCCTGGTTGCTGCTTCAGTGAAAAAAAAAATCGCATTTCAACTGTTATTGTGTGCTTTTCCTATAGGTCTAATGTGTGAGTTTTTACACTCATAAGCCTTGTGTACTGTGTAGACTACGTTCTGCTGTCACTGAAGGCAAAATTTGTATATTGCAGTATATAAACATAATTATTCAGAGTTTAGTTTGCTTTCCTGTAGAATCCTCACCACTGGCAGGGCTTCAGTTTAAGAAACAAAACTTTAGTTCTTGGCGTTTATTACTTAGTGTAAATGACGGAAGTGTAACTGTGTATCAGCTAGTGGCCTAGAATTGGAGCCAGGGATAAAGTAGTAGGAAACGTGACGGGGTAAATAAGTTCACAGCACAAGAATTTATCCATAGTTATGAGCCATGTGTTAGCTATCAATGGTAATATTAAAGATGGCAAGCATCATTGTAACTTGTATTAACAGCGCACTGCATTGTTCTTAAGAAATGCACACTTAGCCACTTAGCCACTACATATATTGGGAAACCGCGGTGGCACAGTGGTTAAGGTGCTGTGTTACAATACGGAAGGTCGCTGGTTCGATCCCAGCTGGTGTCAGTGGATTTTTCATTGACATAAAATCCTTCCGATCGCATTATGGTCCTGGAGTCGACTCAGCCTCTAACAGAAATGAGTACCAGGAGTATTTCCTGGGGGTAAAGGCGGTCGGTGCGTAAGGCTGACAACCTACCACCATCCTGTGCCGTTGTCACGAAATCTGGGAACCTTAA
>Ga0123357_10014702_pt1 | contig 10228 bp, 2 predicted proteins | sample TergutEmb28metaG_FD_89873 | JGI IMG/M metagenome (GOLD analysis project Ga0123357, IMG submission 89873) | Embiratermes neotenicus P4 segment gut microbial communities from Petit-Saut dam, French Guiana - Emb289 P4 | ecosystem: Host-associated > Arthropoda: Insects > Digestive system > Gut ... | reverse complement strand
TTTGATGAAATTTTGTACAGGATGTATGCATTACAGATTGTCAAGAAGGTTTTATTATGGACCCACATTAATCTGTCAGAATTTCTAGCAGGCAAAGATAGAATTATTCTTTTGCCTGATTTTTATGAGATTCAGCTCATTTACCCTTCATTGTCAGTTACCAGTAATCAAATTTGTCTGTCAACATGGGCATTGAATGTACTTTTACACTGACATAGCCATATGCAACAGGCTGTTAGTTTTCGTGTCTTTTTCACTTGAAATTCCACTAAGTGACAAAGACCATTGCAATATACAAGCGAGAACTGAACCTTTGTGAGTTTTCCATTCTGGTTATTGAACTATTCTAAACCTAGAAAATTGCCCCATTAAGATCTGTTGTCTGTGAACCATTTTCATTGATAGTGGCTTTTCTTGTAATTTGGTACAAGAACTCAGATAACATTGTTTATCTTAGCTGGGTGTCTTTTTGTGCTGTTAAAGGGCTTCAGTACTTCTTGGATACCAGAGATATTGTTTTTTGGTTCCTGTGTGCATCATATAAATGATTACCATTTATCCAGCTCTAGTGCTGTCACTTTATCTGTATGTTATGCATATACCACAATTGTAATTTGGTCTTAATTGTTATTTATAAATACAATTTTACCTTAACGTAAAGATATACTCTTTGAAGCATCCCAAAACTGTTTTTATAGATGAACATCAAAAACACTTAATTGCGAATGTTATGTTTATTGGACTGTGCATCATCTTGATAGTTGAGTAAAGAGAGACCAACTTGATGTCACTTGCTTTATTATTTCTTTACTTAATGCTCAACATGTTTCGGATGTTAATACATCCATCCTCAGGTGCTTGTGACTTATGTGCTGAGTTATTTCATGGGTTGCATTGATCTGAAGCCTGCATACGGATACCACACCACCACAGCCATACCACAACGTAACACCAACACATCGAACCAGATCAATGCAACCCATGAAATAACTCAGCACATAAGTCGCAAGCTCGTGAGGATGGATGTATTAACATCCAAAACATGTTGAGCATTAAGTAAAGAAATAATAAAGCAAGTGACATCAAGTTGGTCTCTCTTAACTTAATTGCATCATATAGACTTCTTGTTGATGTTTACTGTTCATTCTGGTGACAAATCTTGCAGTGAATGTGTTAGTAGTTGTCTTCTGTCATCTACACTTTAAGTGTATTGGTCATCCTGCTTGTTTATGAGATAATAATGTAAAAAATTTGACTGATGTGTCACTGCATCATGATCTTGTGGATAGCTTAGTTATTTATTTATTAGAGCAACTGTAATTCTGCAGTTCTTGTTTCACGCCTTCATTCAAGCACCGGTAATGTAACCAGCTGCATTAGAGCACTTTTGCTGGGTCACCTGAATTTTTGTGACTTGATGAGAACCTAGTATTGTTGATCTTGAATTCATCAACAGAGACCTTTTGTAAAATCACTGTTTTCCAATCAGTAGACACTCAGTTTTTTAAGCTGCTGTGGCCAAAGGTAGACATTCATTCATATTGTGTTCAGCTGCTGTGCATATGTGTGTGTGTGTGTGTGAATACACACACTCGTCACAAGAATATAAGGACTGATAATCACAAATTAATACAGACTGTACCAAATAATATCTGTAGGAGTTTTCAGGGCTGGTCTCTGTTTAGCAGTTTCCTTTCACCACCTCTGGTGTTGAAATGTAATGCAGTAAAGTGTATAGGAATGAGAGGGCATTATGAGTTCGCTAGTTGTTGTAGTAGTTTTGATTCTGACGCATTAGGTTTATGAGACACATGTGAAAAGGAATGTAAATTTCTGCCAGGAGTTAGAAAGCTTAAACATCTTATTTATATTATAAAAGTATGTGTTTCACAAGTACCCTGCTGACTGGAGCCAAAGTAGAGTAATTGGTATAGTGTCAATGCTTTTAGCAAGAGATTTTTCTTGTCTCCAGAACCTTTTGACCAGCTCTAGGACCCGTCCAGCCTCCTAGTAAATGGATGTGGGGATTTTTTCCCCAGGGAAAACAGCTAGATCATAAGGCGGACCACTCAGTGTTAGGAACAAGTGGAGCTATGATTCTGCCCCCTACTTGCCTTTATGATATGAACAGGGAAAACATTTCCTGTACATTTTACCCCTCCTTTCGTCCTCGGTCCTGAACTGTATGGCTTTATTAATATGCTCCATGTTTGACATTTCAGCCCATCCTACCCTGGTATTATTCCTGTCTTCACTGTTTTAGAAAGGTCATTTGTGTTTCTCTGTTTCTAACTATAAAAATTTATCCACATGCTGAGGTATTTCTGTTCTCATTCCTTTCTTTCTTTATTTCTGTTTGGGAGGGTGGGCAGGTAGTTTCTGAATTGTGGCATTTCCTTGCCCAACCCATTGCACTATAGGTAATCATGCATCAGTCGTCTTCATCTTGGACTATCCTCGCAACTGTGCATGATCATTTAGTCTTCTCTGTCTGTCCTTCATATTTCTAAGTTACTGTAATTAGAGACCAGTCACTGCTGTAATTAGTTATGTATGATATACTTGAAAAATTTTGCAGATGTATGCATAGTGTCCTCAATAATTGTATGACTAATGGAAAAGGTGTATGGTTCCTATTATACAGGATTCATTTTTCTCTATGTTGTATTGCCTTAAAACAGTTTTCTTGTCATATTCCCATATGAATATACTTGACATGTTCATGTGGTTTAGACAAAGAAGTAAATGAAAATGTAGGTGGTTCCAATTCATGGTGTAAATATCAGCAGTTCATTTCATTTTACAAGTATACCAAACTTAGCATGACAATAAGTATCATCGTGTTTAAAATTGAAGGCTGAGAGAATGTGTTGTATGCCAGTGTACTTTTATGCCTTTCATTAATGGTCTGGGCTTAGTAAGCAATTTGTCATATTTTACTGTACAAGACATTCCAGCTAAATCCAGTTATAACGACATTGGTTTATGTGACACCTCATCTATAGCATCAGACATTTTGTGGGACCAATTAATACCTCACTGTGAACCATAACAATATGCTCCTCAGTTATAACAACACTTATTAAATAATGACACAAAGTATTCATTCCCTTTAATTACATTATAATCAAGTTCAACTGTAATATTATTAGATGCAGAACTTTTAAATTCTGAGAATTAATTCATTATTCAATGCATTACAAGTTTTTATCCTTTGAGCCCATTTTTTTATTTTGTATGTGAAGACAGTTAAAATTTGCAGCTAATTTCTGCAGTATTTTCTTAACAAGAAATCTGTTACAAAAAAAATTAAAATAAAGCTCATTCAAATATCAGTGGGAATATTTGGTATTTCCCATCTCTTAGCTAAGAATTCCATGCATAACCCTTCCAGTGATACCATTGAGGGGTAACTACGAAATTAGAATTTCATTGAATATGTGTGCCATGAGCTTGAAGCCACTGAAAGACAGCTTGGTAGAATAAGTTGTGATAACTTTTTATCAGCAAAGGTCAAGCCAACTGTACTTAACCTTTTGGCGCCGGAATTATTTTTTTTTAAATTTTAGCACACACTGTATATAAAATGTGAATACAACAGGAACCAAATAAGTTAGAATTATGAAACAAACTGCATTTTGAAGAGAAAAAAAACGGAGAGTATATACCATGTTTAAAATATTCAGTACCTGTATTTGTTGAATATATAAAATGCAACGTTTAGAGGTTAGTGGTGCGGTACGACCACTGTAGTTGTCGTTAGGCGTCAAAGGGTTAAGGAAGCATAGGTGTGTCTACTTTGAAAATACAGACTGTGTTTAGCAATCACTGCTGCTACATCTATATAGGTCATTTCAGAAGTTTTATGTATGTTTTTATTGTAATAACAAAATACAAGATAACAACACAACTCATATTCCTGAATGCTTATACATGTGTTCTCTACTCAGTGTAATCACCAGCACTGTCCACACATTTTTCCCATGTATGTGGTAAACGATCAATTGCAGGTGTGTATTCATCCTTGCTCAGATGATGTTAAGAGGCAGTGACAGCAGAATTGATATCATCTTCCGATTCAAAATGTTTACCCCAAAGATGTTCTTTCTCACATGCAAACAACCTGTAATCAAATGGGGTGAGATCTGGAGAGTAGGGAGGATGTACCAACACCTCCCAGTCCAAACATTGCACCAAATTTTGCACATCACGATGGCAATGAGGTGTTGCATAGTCTTGGAGCAAAATGACACCATGCTCAAGCATTTCAGGTTGTTTACAGCAAAAAGCCTGCCTCACCTTACCCTCGTCATTGACCGGTCATACCAATTGGCATGGGATCCCGCACACAATAAGGAGATGGGAGGCTAAGTCGATTGGTTACATCTAGTGCAGAAACTGCCTTCTAAAACATGTTATTGAAGAAAAGACAGAAGGAAGAATAGAAGTGATGAGAAGATGTTGGCAGCTAGTGAATAACCTTAAGGAAGCGAAAAGATACTTGATATGGAAAGAGGAAGCACTAGATCACATTTTGTGGAGAAAAAGATTTCAAAGGAACTATGAACCCGTCATAGGACAGACTACATACTGAAGGAATTACAAATAAGAGCAACCATGAATTTTGATGCACTTCATCCTATTGTGCTGTGAAAAATCAGGAGTAACTTATTTACTGCCATCAAACACAACAGTGTAGATCCAACAGTGAATGTTAGATGTGCTAGTCATGCTGTACCATTTTCAGGCATTAAAGTAAATAATTTAAAACCAAAGTGGGCATGTGTTAAAAGTACTTTGCAGTTTGTGAGATCTCACAAATTTTACAATTGTCATAATACTGGATTATTATGGATTTTTTATTCTGTCTTTTTATTTTGTTATTAAAACCAATTTAAAAATTTTTGAGATAAATTGTAAAATACTTTTAAAACATGTCCACTTGGGTCTTTTAAAGTATGTACTTCAATGCCTGACTATGGTCAAGGATGACCAAAACATGTATGATACTGTAACAGAAAGGTCCTGGGTCTAACAAATAACAATGTTTATTGACACTACAGATACAATAATTAAAGCAGTAATAAATACAGAACACTACAGCAGAATCTCAAGTATCATTCTAAACAGATAATACTTTTCTGCTACATCCAGTTCTCTGGACTCCTGGCCCTGACACTGGTCTTGAACTCAGTACTTCACTCATACTGCACTATGCAGTTACAATTGACACTCGCTATCCACCTCCGTTCAGCCGCTATCACTAGCACACCGCTATGCCATACACTGTCTTGCTTGTGAGCATTTGACTGTCCTACTGTCCGCTCGTCTTATATAACACTGTCTCGTTTCTCGAGACTTACACACACTTCCATACAATTCTGTCTCTTTCTCTCAAAGGCACAAGGAGGATCTATGATGTCACAGGCCCTGTGGGTCACCTTGCTGCCAGGGGCTAATGCTTCATGTTACAATACATTGTTGGATTTAATAACTTTGTTGTGTTTGACAGCAATAAATACAATACTATAAACACCAATGTGTTTAAGGCATGGGTTTCACGTAAATTATTTTGTGTTTCATTTGTGTATCACATCAGAAATGATGTGTTGAAGGCAGTGGTTTCAGGTGGAGACAGGCTTTCTTCATGAACCAATATTTTCCTGTAATTTGTATGAAAACCTACTCATAATACAAAGCTATAACTGTATTATCTTATGCCTGCCTGTCTCATAGATGAGATTTTGCTAGCAGATAGAACATATTGGGCATACCATAGCTGTATATGAAAGTATCATAGCATTGTTGACTTATGAATGTTGAATACTTTCCAACTGACCTTACACATAACAGTTACTTTGTATGTGTTCGCATACTTACAATCCTTGTTCCACATGGGACTCAAACCAAGAATCCCAGTATAGAAAAACAAGAAGGTACTACACGCCCTATGTTTCGCTCTGATCCATGCTGTGAGTTTTCCAAGTTGACCAACAATACACTATGATTCAGTAATTCCGGACGTTGTCAATTTTCTTTAGTTCTTGCAAGATTTTTGTATATCCCATATGGAGATGTGGTTTGACTAACTCGCTTCCCTAAACAAGTACCAATTCTGTCTGTATTTGCAGACATGGTTTGAATTTGTTGCGTATTATTTTTTACAGGCTTCTAAAAGCAGCAGTGATTGTAAGTCACTAGTTTTGTTTCCTTCAGTGTTATGTAATTTCCTCACATTTACAACTTTTAGTTCCTTTGGAAATACACTGTCTCAATCAATTTTTCCACACCCCCCTTTACTATATTTTTAAACATTTGAGTTATTCGTATGTAGTATATAAGTTTCTAGTTCCTCCATCAAATTTACAACTCTTGCGATTTGCACCAATAGTCTACCGCTTTACACATTCCAACTCCGATCATTTCCCACTAATCCAACCCCTTAGCATTCAACTTTAAGGAGCGTCATCCCCGTTGTGTTGTTAGAACATGAGGTAATAATTCTGTAAGGATATAGCAGTCATAACAACTATATTATCAAGTGTATATAACTTATCAACTACATGTTTCGGCCACTGCTGCTGTGGCCATCATCAGGTTGGATACAATTTATCAGAGAAGCTATATAGATACGATATAACACAGAACAATGATTAGTGTTAGTGTAGGTAATGGGACGAGATCTCGTTTACACAAAGTTGGTGGGCGTGTGTGCAGATGGTAAAGAACCATGTATATAACATGTGTTTTCCTGTTTGTCTATGACAATATAGTGTACGTGCTGAGTCAGTTCATGCCAGTGGGGTGCGGTTGGCCTGGGCCCGTGTTTGGTCCTGCGGTGCCTTTATTTTCTTGCCTGTGGTGGGGGCTGTGTGTCACACCTGTCTGCTGCTATGGCTGTGTAGACATCTTAAGTTGTCTATGGTATGGTTGGCAGCTGCAGACGTATTGTAGTGGGGGAAAGGGATTTCTTAGTGCCATGCTGGAATAATAAATAAGCTAAGATGGACAAACAGCCAGAACTGGGAGGCTGTGAAAAGCTGTAAGAAATATAAGTGCAAGGTAGTAGATAGGAGGATACAACTTACAAGTATTATGGCTCCTTGGTTTTGTGCCGATGTCAGTGGGTACGATCCTGTCCTGGGAAGGTGAAGATGAGAAGATCTGTTTGTCGCTATAGAGATTATTACGTGTAACACAAACAGCAATCCTGTATCCCAGTAACATGTGGTGGTGTGGTGGGATATCTCTGTACCCCTGTTTTATCACTCTTTGAGTCTCTTCTGTATGTCACCGTTACATGTATAATTACATATCTTGTATATTGCATTATTCACTAGCGTTGGTAGCTGTTATTTACGGAGTAAGGCACTACTGAATGTACTGAATGAACGTGGAGTACTGAATCATGGGTGTGCCTGCTGCTTTCTAGTGGGATTGCTTTTACAGTAGTGAGGAATGCATGGAGTGTTTGGGTCAGGGTCTCTTACGGTGTAAGGGTGGGGGTTATTTGGTTCTGTACGAGGGAGTCAGAGATTTTGTTGGGAAAGATGGTGTGATCATCATTCAGATGGTTTCCGGCTGCATGTTCCTTGTGAATGTAAAACCTCTCAATTGTGTTTAGATGTACCCCTTTTCTCTGATGATGTAACACCTGCATAATGTTGTTGATGGAGCCAAAGGAATGTGCTTCCTCTTGGAGGTGTTGTGCGAAGTTAGAAGTATGGCTATTGTTGTGGAAGGCACTTTTATGTTCTTTGTAACATATGGAGAAGCGTCTTCCAGTCTGTCCCACGTGTGCTTTGTTGCAATCTCGGCAGGTCAATTTGTACACGCCAGATAATGCAAATTTGTCCGGGAACGGTTTCCTGTGCTTAAGTAGGATTTCTAAGGTGTTGTTAGTTTGGAAAGCTATTTTTAAGCCTGTGTGTCTGAATGTGTTGGTAATGTATAGTGTCTCTTTGCCCATGTAAGTAAAGGTGGCCCACTTGTGTTTGGAAGTTTGTGTAGAATGTTGTCGTGTTGTATTATTGGATTGTTGTTTCTGTGGTGTGATGGGGAATGAGTTGTTACATAAGATGTTTTTGATGACACTGAGCTTTTGTTTGTATTCGTGTTCTTGAAGGTTGTAAGCGTTCAGTCTGTTAAAGAGAAATTTAACAGCTGTATATTTGTGCTCTGTGGGGTGGTTGGAGGTGTAAGGGATGATGGTGTCTGTGAAGATAGGTCTCCTGTATATGGATGTTTTCAGGTTGTTTGGAGTTTTTTGGCTGGATATGTCTAAGTAGTTTATGATGTTGTCCCTCTCAATTTCTGCTGTGAATTTCAAATTCGGGTGTAAAGTGTTGAAGTCCATTAGGATGACTGGATATATGTGTGGTTGGAATCAAATATCACGAGAATGTCATCCACATATCTGAAGTAGTTGATGATTTTGTGTTTTTGTGATAGTTGTGCTAGATGTGTATTCTCAGTGTGTTGTAGGAATAGTTCTGCACTCATTGCAAGGCCATCATACTGGGAAATATGTCATGCTTCTGGGTGAAGTAGTTTTGTCTGGTAATGACATCGTACCACATTAGAAGTTCTTGTTGTGTTTGTTGGTCTGTCTGGTAGGATTTCAGTGTGTCTGTGAGGATCATCTTAGTTTCTTTTATCGGGATATTAGAATAAAGTTTTGTGATGTCTAGGGATGCAAATGTGAAATGTGGGTGTATCAGGGTGTCCCATAAATTTTGGAGTAGTTCTGTGGTGTTCTTTATGTTGAACGTGTTCGGTAGTGGGGCTGTATTGTTTATCTTATGAGTGAATAGTCTGGAAGGTATGTAGGTCAGGGCGTTCCGTCAATTTACGACAGGTCTGATAGGTTATCCCAGTTTATGTAATTTTATTAATCCTTTGATGGTGGAAGCAGAAGGGTTTATAGGTTGATGTACTTCTACTTGTGATCTCTTTTGTTTATTGTCTTGCACTGTTTTATGATGTTCCTGATTTCGGTTTGGAACGCCCACCAACTTTTGTGTAAATGAGATCTCAACCCCTTACCTACACTGATGCTAATATTTGTTCTGTGTTATATCATATTTATATAGCTTCTCTGATAAATTGTATCCAACCTGATGATGGCCACATCAGCAATGGCCGAAACATGTAGATGATAAGTTATATACACTTGATAGTATAGTTGTGTTATGACTGCTATATCCTTACAGAATTATTACCTCATGCCCTTAGCGTTCCTTTGCACAGATTATTCCTTAGTATATTGCTTTAAAACAAAGTACGAATGGTTGCGACCTAGGCTTGTTCATGTGATTGTTACCGTCTGTCACTGAAATGCAGGGGCCTAAGGCCGACTGTGAATCGGAAGAACTTACGGATCATGGATATACAATTGCAATGGTCCATGTATAACCACAGATTACTTCTACATACTTCTGTATAACGACTGGCAGAGCGCGCAGAGAGTCGTGCGGGGGAAATTTTATATTCTTCAGTGACAGTTCGAACCACAGATGATTGCTCGAACCCACCAGTATCCAATATGGCTTCGTTGTTCAAGATGAAACTTTTGTGTTTATGTATATTTACGATATTATATTCAGGTAAGTAAAAATAATGGGGGCTTTCATTTTAGCTTAATCCATAGCTGTTGCTAATAGTGTAACAGTCGTCCCAGCCATTGATGGTTGCATGATAGATTTTTCTGAACAGATACGAATGATTTATCCGGAGAGTTACATGTGAGCATTGCATGTGACGTTTTACATAGGTGTGGCCAAGTATAAAGTATTGTTTGTAAGATATTAACGTCATTATAATTTCAGCTTCGGCTCAAAGGATTAGAGATAAAATGTATGAAAACATACATGGGGCTGCTGCGTGCTTTAGAAGACTGAATGGAACTCGCCAGTTTGGTTGCTCATGTGAGTAACAAAAATGCAGTAAATCTTTTGTTTATTAATTGAGTAGTATTTCGAGTTAAGGACCGCATGTTTATTTAATATTTAAGACGGCATTTATTAGTGTTTTTTTTATTTATAATTGGCCCATAAAGTATCAGTTATGTTTTATGTTCCTGTGACCGTGCATCGTGAGTAAAGCGTGTTACAGAAAATACACTCCACATGCAGTAACTAGTGTCTTTCTCCTGAAGATGGGCATAAAGATGCCCGAAACATGTTGAGACAGTGTCAATAATCAACATCCACTATTGACAATAAATCAT
>Ga0123357_10014700_pt1 | contig 10228 bp, 6 predicted proteins | sample TergutEmb28metaG_FD_89873 | JGI IMG/M metagenome (GOLD analysis project Ga0123357, IMG submission 89873) | Embiratermes neotenicus P4 segment gut microbial communities from Petit-Saut dam, French Guiana - Emb289 P4 | ecosystem: Host-associated > Arthropoda: Insects > Digestive system > Gut ... | reverse complement strand
TTTTTTCCTCTTCAAAATGCAGTTTGTTTCATAAATCTAACATATTTGGTTCCTGTATTATTCACATTTTATATACAGGTGTGCTAAAATTAAAAAAATAATTCCGGCGCCAAAAGGTTAATATCTACCATATCCGCTCGCCTGTGTTCTTTCAGATCCCTCCCTTGCGTGCCTTCAGGCTTTACACAATGAAATTTCGTAAGCATTTTCTATTTCTTCCAAGCGTGCCAAGTTCCTTGCCTCTCTCTTTCCCTTTGATCACGGTAACAGTTCTTGCTGTACATTACAAGTCACGACGCTGTCCAGTATTTTTTCTCCCTACAGAAATTTTCTTGTTTCCGGTCCCCAAATGTTCCTCTGAACGCCTTCCTCCCAATCATTGTCAGTGTATTTCTTAGTTCGGGCTTAACGCTGCCAGGATTTAAATTTCACCTTTCTACATGTCTGCCATGTAAACGTCTTCCAATTGATCTTTTTATGGGTCCGGCAGTTTGCTAATGAATAAAACAGTAATCGTGAAATTGCCAGGTCTCTTCGGACTGCAGTTGAATGGACTGTCATAGAGTTTCACAAGTCACGGCGAATCTTAAGAATCGCCCCGCTGCAGACGAGGTGTTGACCTAATATCTGGTATATTTAGTGCAGAATATTACGGTTCTGGCTATAAATTTGTGTTGTGTTGAACACTTGCCTAAGAAGTTTTTGAATTAGACGGAGGAACGCAAAGCGCTAGGCCATAAACACTACTTTAGGTATGGAATACTGCCAGAATTGGGGGCGGGAACTGAAGAAGAAGAGCTGAGAGGAAAAGAAAAAGAGAAGTGGTCTTGTATAGTACAGGAGTGGGAAGGAAGAAACAGAGAGTAATCTGAAACTGCCTGGAAGAGAGATGGAGGCGACTGAAGATAACCAGCTAAGGCACGGGTCTGGCAGATTCCTTAACTGCTAGCCAAGTTCACGAAGTGTCTTTTGACTGCAGATACTTCTAATATAGAAAAATCATTGCAGTTTATTTTGACACACATCCAAATTCCCTATGTCTAATGCTTCAAATGTTCACGAAGCAGCAGTCTATGTCTGATTTGTGAGATTTAGGCCTTAATAGCACTGTGTTTTGTTGAAAGGAAAGATTGTTACGTCACACAGCATGTCTCTCTCCTTAGTGGGAAATACAAAAATGCGTGTGTTTTCGGCTGATTTTCTTTAATGTCAGCGTTTATTCTGTACCTTAGAGCTGTAATGTGTAATGTAAAGCATTATGAATACGCACGTAATGTTGATAGAACCAGACACAAAGACAAACTTAAAATTTAAGGTAAAGTATTTAAACGCAGGAGACACTCTTTAGTTTTCCATTTTCATTGACGCCTGTACGAAGAAGCTTTAAAGAATGTGCAGTGGGAAGGAAGTAATTTGCATTGCGCTAAAATATTTACTTCAGGCAGTAAACACATTGTGATTGTGTTTGTTCTTACTGGCGTCAGCAGTTTGAAAGAAAAAGTTCGACGAGTGCTGTATAACTGGAAAAATGTCCGGCTAGTAACAGTTTCAGTGGACCGGGATTTGTACTGGAAGTTTATAGTCATACAGCTGTTTAACAAAAGTTTGTTTGTATCTTACAGTATTGTGCCTCTGACCTATGTGCAACAGTTCCGTAACACAACAGTGTTTGGCCGTTCACTACGACACCTGTTTGCCAGGTCACTACGACACCTGTTAACCTGTTCACTACGACACCTGTTAACCTGTTCACTACGACACCTGTTAGCCTGTTCCTTACGACACCTGTTTGCCAGGTCACTACGACACCTATTAGCCTGTTCACCACGACACCTGTTAGCCTGTTCCTTACGACACCTGTTTGCCAGGTCACTACGACACCTGTTAGCCTGTTCACAACGACACCTGTTAGCCTGTTCCTTACGGCACCTGTTTGCCAGTTCACTACAACACCTGTTTGCCAGCTCCTTACGACACCCGTTAGCCTGTTTCTTACGACACCTGTTTGCCAGTTCGTTACGACACCTGTTAGCCTGTTCCTTACGACACCTGTTTGCCAGTTCGTTACGACACCTGTTAGCCTGTTCCTTACGGCACCTGTTAGCCTGTTCCTTACGACACCTGTTTGCCAGTTCGTTAGACACCTGTTAGCCTGTTCCTTGCGACACCTGTTTGCCAGTTCGTTACGACACCTGTTAGCCTGTTCCTTACGACACCTGTATGCCAGTTCTTTACGACACCTGTATGCCAGTTCTTTACGACACCTTTTAGCCTGTTCCTTGCAACACCTGTTCGCCCGTTCACTACGCCATCATCCAGGGGTTTCGTAAATGTCACAGTGGGAGGTATCCAAGGGTTACAAACTCGAAGAATATATAGGAGAGAATGTCAGTTTTACAAAAAAGATAAAACCACAGTACTATATGTTGAACCCCCCATAAAATCTCACTTTAAACTGCTGGCTCAGTGTAGTAACTTGGAGTAAAATGTTTATGTGTGTTTGCTAACGCTAGGAATTTATGGTGGATTTAGTATTTACTTTACAGCTGTTGACTTTTATGCAAAATTCATAGCTACATCTGTTCCTGCACCTTGTGAATGCGTAAAACTTGGGTTATTTCAGTGCTTTATTCGTAAAACTCTGAGTTGGTGAACTGTTGAGGCCGCAGTTCCTTATACGAGAATTTGAAAACTTGCCTGTGATTTACAGTTGGTGTGTATGTATGTATGTATGTATGTATCTGCTCTGTGTTCCTGCGTGCATTTTCGTGTTTGCAACGCTGTACACCGGACTCTGTTTTCAGAAAAATACAACCAAGTCCATCCCCTCTCCTTCGATTACAAGGACATTGTAATGTCGTCCCCTCTACTTCCAGGTATCTCAGGTTTTATTTTCTGTTCAAATTTTCTGAACTAAGCGTTCGTTTCCATTTACCTCCACCCACCCCTCCCCCTAACGCTTGCTGTGATTTCCACCAATGTCGTCATTCTTGATGTATTCAGGGCCGTGCCATGGCTTGGGCGGTTAAGGCTAGACGCTAATTCACACTATCATTCCGCGCCCCGGCCATGCCGTGTTGCTAAGGATTTAGATTGTGTCATTCCCATATGATTATTTACACAGTGCAACCGTTTTTATTCACTCATACCATGCCGTGCTCCGGCCATGCCGCTCTGAAAGCGATTCGGAAGAGGATCCGTTACACTGTTGGACTAGCAGTTCGGATTTTTCCGGCTACCACGCGGAATTTCACGAAGGGCACAGAACTTTCGGAGCACGGCAGGGGCACGGCATGGTATGTGTTAATTAGCTAATTCACACTTATCCATGCCGTGCCGGTTCGTGTCCCGGTCAGTCAGTGTGGGAATTTCGGTGCATAACGTAACACTGGGACATGCTTCCCTGCCAGAACTTCGATTTCCCCCCCATGTATCTCTCCACCAATGCTCCATACACTTCCTTCATCCGTTACAGACGATGTACAGTCTTAGCAAGTGACAGCGTCGTTAAACAGCACATATATAAATGCTGCATTGTCTGTGACAGTCGTCTGTATGCTAGACTTTCCGCTGCCGATGATTGAACCAATACAGTGCCGTTCCTTCATGTTCGACGACAGAATAAAGAATTGGGTTGTGTCGCCTCCGGTCACTGTCCGGAGCCATAGAGCCACCAAAACTTCCGCCACAAACACGATGCTTGAGTGTAATACAAGGTGTTGAAAGAGCGGACAGGAAAGGACGCTGATGGCATAATCTGTAGTTACTGGCGGGAGACAATAGCCTGGTGCTGGGAGTGGGTGACTTTAGGGTGGAACACGAAATGGAAGGAAAGGGGAATAAACGATGTTGGGGGGAAGAAACAATTCCTTTAGAGCCATTCTAGATGAAAGAATTCTCCGTCTCCATTTCTGGCTATGACCCAGACCATGACGTCATCGGAAGCCTGATCTCTACGCTGTTAGAATAGACGGCATCGCCCTATTGTAGGAAAGAGACCGCTGGAATGCTGCTGCTTGTGTGCAGTGGTGACCGCAATATTAGAGGGAAAAGTGAACGGAAAAATTGAAAGGGATGTAAGAGGTAGAGAGAGCGTTCTGGGCAGTGTGCTTGTATAGCGCTGTCTGTGTGTGTGTGTGCGCGCGTGCGTGCGTAAGGTTGTGAGCCCTGGGGCGTGATGTGCCTGCCACAATATCCGAATCGGACAGAAATGTTCACACGAAGCAACATAGCAATTTCATCTACAAAGTGAAATGAACAACATTAGGTGCCGTTTATGGTTGTTTTAGCGCAGCTAAGTATTACTGCGGACTTCCTGTTTGGCTTCTAACAGCACAAAGCGATGTCTGTACGTCAGCTATTGGCCAGTTAACAAAATCAACTCCTCATGTTCTGTAACTGAATTTGAAATGTTATGACGTGCGGCAGAGCACAGTCCTTCCTTCATCACTGCCTAAACTGGCGTGAATTGCGGCTGCAAGCGTACAGAAAGAGACTTTGAGAACAGCGCGCTGAGTGGAATATTTGGGTCTGAGAGAGGGGATGTAGCAGCGAAATTTGAACAGCTGCGTGCTGTCTGAGCAGCTTCATGTTTCTGCTTAGGACCTGTTAGAAATACACACAGCTGTACATGGCCTGCTGGAAGCTGCAGACCTCTACCTAGGGCCTGTGAGGTATCGGCGTACATCGTACGTTTTACCACGTCTTACTAGGATAACAAAGTAAATGGGAATGAGGTTACCGGGATACGTACTGTTGTGCGTCACAGGAGGAAGAAAAGTTGGTAATATTTGTCGGGAAACTGCATGGGTAACCTAAATGTAGAAGCGGATAATTTTAAAATATTTTGTATAAAGGAATGAATGTGATTGTGTGCATTGGACACGTTTGCCTTGGGGTAGGGAATAGTGAGGAGACGGCATGGTGGGTAGTTCCATAATATGCACTGCTCACGAAATTTTCAAGTGAGGAACCGAGGGTAATGAGGTGGAGTGGCTTGCGGTACGTATGGGATACAGGACAAAGGGCTGACAGGATTTTGGTGGGTTGACCTGAGGGAAAGAGACCACTTGGAAGGGGGAAGTACCAGTTGCGTCCTACGGTTAAGAAATTGTGTCAGTTACATCACCAAATTTCTGCTTCATGTGATCAGTCGTGTCAGCTGATTTGGATCGTAGGAGGGGGTGAGTTCCACCAATCTGAAGGTCCGTCGACAGTTGTACCTGATGTAGTGTGCAGTTGTATGCACACATACAGAACTGCTGAATGACATGGATAGTGCACAATGCTGTTACGTCATGGCATTGTGTAACGTTTAAGATGTAGAGGAAAGATAGTCTTTTCGAGGAAGATGATAGGCACACTATGTTCCTAATATCGCCCATTGCAAATTATTGTTATGATCTGAAGAACATAATTTCTGCAGAAAGAGTTTTGTTGCGGTAAATCGCGCATTTCCCGGCACTTGACACCGAAGTATGCTCATGTAATTCTTTTCCATTTCTGCACGATCGCCTGTGTGATATTCCATTAACATAATTTTGTTTCATGCCCAGAAGCTACTCAGTTGGTCCTCCAAATATGTGTGATGTCAGGTACAGGGTGCGGCAGAAATAGGGGAGTTCTTTCTGCCGCACCCTGTAGCATAAATTTATGTGAGCAATTGTTTGTACTCATGAAACGAAAAAAGATCTTCTAAATATCAGGACGAAGAGTTACCAGTTTGTCACCCGTAAAAGTAACAGGAACACAAGTTTTAAACCTGACATTAAACTGAACACAAATGGAAGGTGCCAATTTCTTGAATATGTTGTGATTAGATGTGATTTATCAGAACAGAACCGCAATGGATATAGTAATGTGGATTTTGTATGGAGGACGGGATCCAACAGATGCTTCTTTTATTTATGGCATCATGGTGCATTTTGGTGTCATGAATTTATATTCATTTTTAAAATGTTCGCCATCCGACCTCAAATCACTTGGCTCACTGCAGTTTGACATGCGTATTTGCTGCTATAATTTGTGCAATGATATGCGTAGGTACAGAAGTGCACGTGGCGCCGTAAATGCAAGCGTTCAGGAACTGAAAGTCTGTGTTTGGTAGACATTTATAGAAACTGATGAGACAAATTCGATTCTCTAAATCAGGTTAGACCTGTACTGTCCAATGTTTGAGGAGAATTCTTGTTTTTTTACTGTTTCTGACGTTTCAAGTCTTCGTAAAGTGACATCTCATTTTGGTGAAGGTCTCATTCTGTATTTTGTTTTGCACTGCAGGTGCAAGAACAATAATATTGGGATGCACCGTGCACAGTGATGCATTGGAATGCGCATGGAAAGACTCGAAAGCATTTGTGGTCCTAGATTATGATGCAGAACGTTCAGACGGAACAGGCTGGAGACAGTGCAGTTTGCATCAACATAACGTTCTAAAGGCAGTTACGAAGCTGTTCCACTCGCGTATAAATTCGCAAAATCGGATATAAAGTCAAACGCAAAGCAGTCGCTGACTGCCGACGGTGGTAAAAGCGACAGTCCTAATGTGTACTTCCAGAACTGACTTAACTGAGAGCCTCTCCTTCCATACTGCTTGCTGAGTTCCAAAGATTGTATTTTTCGTCGCCAGCTGTCATAAATGGAAACGACGTACTTTAACTTCACAGCCTGGCCACACTGTTGTCGTCGCGTCGTTTCGAAGTCAGCATAAACTATTGTTGGAGCAACTTCCACACCAAGTTTTGCAATCGCCGATATAGTAGTCTGAATATATCCCCGTATGACGTTTGTTGTTTATTGACCAGCGTTGCTGAGTCTGTGAATTGTAAATATTAGTGGGAAAACTTCGACGCTGATTTGAATGTCCGGTCAGCGCAAACCACGTCACTGGAGCTAAGAAAGAGTTCGTTTTGGCAGGAAAACATTACGATATTTTTTCCGAGCCATTAGCCAGCAAAATTATTCTTTCTGACTTGTGAACACTCGTACAGAACTTTAACGCCTCATGACTGTCTTCACCTGCTGGGAGAGGACGCAGTTGGGAGGGGCGCGCTCTGTGAGTGTACCTGCTAACGTTCTGTTTGTCTTTACAACTAGATTGGAGTTTGTATACCTGTCTAACACAACTGTGTGGTGGTATAGATATGTATAATTTATTACATAAAGAACAACATGTTTCGGCCCTTTTCATTGGCCATCTTCAGGTTGATAAATGAGAAACATTGATAAGCAGCTACACTCGACTTGTGTGGGTTGTATACAGTGGGGAGGTAAGGGATGAAGTGGGTACGAGATCTCGCATGTGTTGTGTAGGAAGGGTGGTGTGATGCATGGGTTCTGTTATATTTTATTCTAGGTTAATATATGGTATTATCTTATGCTAGTAGAGGTTGTATGTACATGTACACTTGGCTTATAAATTATATATATATATAATATAAATGTATTATCTGTAGTTGTAGTAGGTACCTTGATCTAAGTCTGTACACAATAATGGTTATTTATAGTTGTTGTGATTCCTTGATTTACCACTTCGTTATTATATTTACTATTATAATACTTCAAGTTTAGGTTTCCATAATTTGTCAGTTCAGTGTCTGATAGACAGATATACAAACTGCGATCAAGTTGATTATAAACACAACGGGGATGGCGAACCGTATGATTGTCTTTACAAGTCTGTGAATCGGTCTGCGCTGTCTTGCACACAGTTCCTCCATTGCGTTAATTTTTACAGCATTATTTAATATGTATCGGTTTAAGCTGCGTTCAGTATCTGCATCGTGGTTATGCATCACGTTCTCCCTGTTAAATCTCTCTACTTTCATTACACTTCATGTACCATTTACGCCTGTTATTAGTACAGCACCATCGTTCTATGTCGTCAGCAAGAATTTTTGGGAACGGAACTTGAAGCCCTTAAAGCTAACAGATATTTCCCTTTTCCACTACGTATCACGTTATCAACTTTCACTGGCTCCATATCCGCTCCAGCAGCGCGGGACACAACCGGTACACAACTGCTGTAACTGAAAAATGAACGCGGGACGCAACTCATAATCTGACCCTCAGCAGCCCGGGACGCAACTGACACGGCCGTGATCCGAAAATTGACTGCGGGACTCAAGTTGTGAACTCCGCTGGGAAGAGCAAAGCCGAAATGGGAGGACAGTATTAAAACGAATCTTCAAGAAATGGGATGGGAAGACATGGACTGGATTGGTCGGCTTTAGGATAGGGAGAGGTGGCAAGATCTTGTGAATGAGGTGACGAACACCTGGGTTCCAAAAAATGTTGGAAATTTCTTCACTAGTCGAGTTACTGTTGGCTTGTTAAGACGGACTCTGCTCTGTGGAGTTGGTCAGGTATTTGTGTGTTTAATAAACAATACCCTTTTTCATAGACATCTCTTTGTAAAGGACAGTACCTTTGCGTTCGGGGACCGCGGTGGGGTAGCACAGTGGTTAAGTTGCTGTGCTACAAATCGGAAGGTCACTGGTTCGATCCCAGCTGGTGTCATTGGAATTTTTCATTGACATAAAATCCTTCCGATCGCACTATGGCCCTGGGGTCGACACAGCCTCTAACAGAAATGAGTACCAGGAGTATTTCCTGGGGGTAAAGGCGGCCGGTGCTTAAGGCTGACCACCTACCACCATCCTGTGCCGTTGTCACGAAGTCTGGAAACCTGAACTTTCTGGAACCCTCTGGGCCACTCCAGGCCTGTAACGAGACTGCTTTACCTTTTTACCTGTGCGTTCTGTGAGGTAGTGGATATACCATACCAGCTCAGAATTATTCTGTTGTGATTTGCGGTGCGTTAACTAACTGCAATTGCAGGTGGCCGTCGCTGTAAGCTAGGAAAATGCCGAGACGGCAAGTACTTAGGGCTAAGTATGTACGTGATCCAGCCCTGACTTAGCTGGATAAGTCGGATGGGTGTGTTACCTGCTTCTGTTGCTATATATACTACGGATATTATTAGGGGATTGTTGGAACAGTAGAATTCTTTGGAAAAGTCGCAGAATGCTTGACTAAGCGCGACGTGGGAACCACTTCTGAAACCCGAATACAAGGGTAGGGGGAGTTTGGTAAATCTCAGTGACTGCTAAATGGGGGAATCGGTCGAGAGACGCCAAGAGTGTGACCAGCGGCAGTTCACAACTACGTAAAGTTGAGCAGTTCCCGCGGGTTGGGTAGGAGGTAGTGACGAGTAGTGACAACCCCTGTACTTTCCGGTTCACATCTTTTCATACAATATTGTATAGACACGTGGGTGTTGTGTGATCGTAAACTGCTTACATCTGCTCCAACAATTCAACCCCCCAGCAAGTGACTAGTATTCAGGTGTGGCTCCAAACTGTCAGTGACACTGAACAGTGGTGTTCCTAAGAACAACTATCATTCGATCGTCTTTAATCGGCCCTGAACCATGGAGCACTGGGTTCGAATTTCGAATCTATAGCAAAACTGCACTCTGGAATCAGAGATTTGGCGCACATGAACTGAGAAAAGGAGATCCGTGTTCAAACTGAAATTCTATACATAATGGAGATTATAAATTATCGTCATGAACGGAGCCACCACACAACCGTGCTCTTGGTCTTCCCCACACCCCACACCTTTGTCCTGACCGTGCCAACCAGTTGGCAGGTACTATTTTGATTAATTGACAATAGGTCTTAACAGCTGTACGCTGTCTATCGGAATGTGTGTGACTGCTCTGCTGTTGACACTCTCGGTCCGCTAGGCTGAGTGTTGGGTCTTTTAAAAATGATTAATCAACATTGTACCAGGTGTGCTTACTGCTTGCTTTAACACGAAGTTTCTTACTATAATTGTGAGTTGTGAATTGGTGGGAATTTGGAAGGGGGTTGCCAGAGCCAGCCGCTAAGCAGCGTCTAATGTGTCCAGTGCGTGAGTTGTGCTGAGGACTTTGGGTGTTACCGGTACATCCTGTGGAGCTTACTGAGTCACCGACTGCTGGAGTCCTACATCGTGACTGACATGAAGCACTGTTGTGTGATAGTGACAGTGACACGAAGCACTGTTGATTGATAGTGACAGTGACACGAAGCACTTTTGAGTGATAGTGACAGTGACACGGAGCACTGTTGAGTGATAGTGACAGTGACACGAAGCACTGTTGAGTGATAGTGACAGTGACACGAAGCACTGTTGAGTGATAGTGACAGTGACACGAAGCACTGTTGAGTGATAGTGACAGTGA
>Ga0123357_10014698_pt1 | contig 10229 bp, 10 predicted proteins | sample TergutEmb28metaG_FD_89873 | JGI IMG/M metagenome (GOLD analysis project Ga0123357, IMG submission 89873) | Embiratermes neotenicus P4 segment gut microbial communities from Petit-Saut dam, French Guiana - Emb289 P4 | ecosystem: Host-associated > Arthropoda: Insects > Digestive system > Gut ... | reverse complement strand
TCAAGTCGTTCCTGTCCAAGAAAAATACTCCCGTCACTGTTTCTTTCTCCGGAGGTAAGGACTCCCTTGCCGCGTATGGTATAGCGTCTAAGGCATTGAAGGAGATAACGCTTCTTTTCATCGATACGGGGCTGGAGTTCCCTGAAACGACAGAATATGTGGACGAATTCGCAAAAAAGAATGATCTGGCAATGCTCAAAGCGTCGGCCGGGAACGCATTCTGGGAGAACTTAGATGTATTCGGACCGCCCGCAAAGGATTTCAGGTGGTGCTGCAAAGTCTGCAAGCTCGGACCCATAACAGACCTGATATCAAAAGAGTTCCCGAGGGGTACGATCACCATCGAAGGCAACCGTATGCTGGAATCATTCTCAAGATCAGAGATCGGATTTGTTTCCAAGAACCCCTTCGTTCCGAACCAGACCAATCTCAATCCGATAAGAAGATGGTCAGCCGCGGAAGTATGGGGATATATCTGGATGAGCGGTATGAGTTACAATCCGCTGTATGATAAGGATTTCGAAAGGATAGGATGTTATCTCTGCGCATCATGTCTGGCAAGCGAGTGGAGGAATACCGGAAGACTTCATGACGATATGTATTCGGAGTGGGAAGACTATCTTCAAAAATACGCAATGTCAAAAGGACTCCCCTCAGAATACGCCACGATGGGGTTCTGGAGATGGAAAGTGCACCCCCCGAAAATGATCCAGATAGCAAAAGAGATGGATCTTGACCTAAGGCCGAAGAGGGACCCCGGCCCCGGCGTGAAGATGATGAAAGGGGTATCCCCCTGTGCGGCCGGAGGTTTCTCAACAGAAGCGGTGATAGACGTGCCGTCAAAAAGGGACTTTTCGTATGTGGAGGATGCGTTGAGCATCGTGGGGGAGGTCAGATACTCTCCGGAGTTTGAGATCGCCCTGCTGAAGGCTAAGAACGGCAGGTCCAAACTCTTCGGCGGAGGTCAGATATCCGTGACCGCCGATACAAAAAAAGATGCGGACATACTCTTTGAACGTACAGTTAAAGCACTGATAAGGGCCGAGATGTGTACCGAGTGCGGAATATGCGCGAAAGGGTGTCCGAAGAAGGCTATAACGATAAACGGCGGGTTCAGAGTAGATCAGAAGAGATGCAACAGGTGCGGAAAATGTGAAAACTCCTGCATGGTGGTGCATTATTACGATAAGATAATGAATAGCGCCGAACGCGGCGTAAAAAACAACAAAAATACTGCTGTACCAGACCTCTAAGATATTTTACTTCAGTTGAGAGTCAGCTAACTGTAACCGCACCGATATAATATAAAAATACGAATAAATTGTTGCCAAGGGAGTGAGCCTGGGTTTGCGCAACTCACAACCGCGGCAAACCCAGGACTGCCTTGGGGGAAGGTGATATCTTGAAGATATCCGTATTCCGCCGTAAGTGCGGTCTCGTCATTCGGATATGTGCCGAGGGGTTGATCATTACGATCAATCTCGATTGGCCGTAAACTGATGACCGTATGGCACCGCGTTAAGGGCCCGGTCCTCCATAGGAGGATCGTCACCTTCCTTACATGATATGATTGATATCAGTTAAATAACTAACCTATACAGTTCTATCACAACAAAAGTTAATAATCGCCCCCGATATGTATCACCGATGGACACAATAATGTATACTGCGGGAATATTGGCATTCGCCCCGACACTCATACTCATGTATGCGGTGCTGAGGAAGTACACTTACCCCGCGGTAGAGCAGCCGTTCTTCAGCGACCCGTCATTCTTCAAGATCTTCGTGGTGGGTCTGATAGCCGGTACATTCCTGTGTGCTGCCTATTACATCTTCTTGAACCCTCTGAACATCGTATATATGGTACTATTTCCGGCGATCCAGTGTCTGGCCATGGTCACCATCATGAATCTGAGAAGATTCCATGGCAAATCCGATTCGGTATTCTACGGTTACGGGTTGGGACTCGGCACAGGATGTACGATGGCCCTCGGTACGATCTATCTTCTGGGGACCGTTGTTTCCGGATTCGGAAGCGCGGACGGCGATACGGTCGGCATAACAGGATATGTATGGATCTTCCTGGTGGCTTTGTCTTACATACTTATTCTGTCCGCCATAGGAACGACGATCGGGGAAGGCATTGCCCGGCTGAGGCCAATGGAATTTGCTCTTCAGGCAGTTCTCGTTAATGTTGTATTCAGTATGATCCTCTGGGCCGCATACAGTTCCAACAGCAATATCTCTCTGTACATATGTCTTGTTCTGGCACTCATCGTTTCGGCGGTCTACTTCTACTATGTCATGTACGTGAAGTTATCCAGCGTCGTAAGGGATGTTCTGAAGATGGAAGGAAAATCAAGGAAAGATGTCCCCAGGTGATCAGGCGCGGTATCTGCCGTACCTTACCTCATGGACATAGCAAAGTTCCAACATGGCCTCCAGCATCTTCTCGGCGTTCTTTTCATCTATCTTTTTGATATCATCTAAGGTGAAAGTATCGTAGATATCGGTAAGGCCCTTTGAGATCAGCTCCATTTTACTTTGCAGATCGGTGCAGTTCTCGTATTTATATATAAGAGTGGAAAGCGGATCATGGTCCGTACTGCGTCTTTTCTTTTTTTCAGGTATATCAAAAGAATTCAGCTGCGTCAGGGCTTCCCTCACAACATTTTGATCTTTATCTTCAAAGATGACCGCAAGACCCTTGTGCTCAGCTCTCATGCCGCAGCGCGGGCATTTCGACGCTGCCAAAGAACGATCGATCATACGCTGGGACTTACATTTGCTGCATACAATGAGGGCGTACGTCATTTATACTCCGTGAAGACAAGCGCCGCAATGCAGCATCCGTACATACCATCTGGTACATGCAGGTCCTCAATGACGAAGCGGGTCTCCCCGAAAGGCGTCTCTCTTAATCTGGACATCTCTTTGACCTTCCTGTCCAATTCTTTTCTAAGGCTGTCCGCGGACCCATGGAGATGTCCTTCGGCAACATATCCTCCTTTTCCGTCCTTGCGGTATGCATAAGCGATACCGGCGGAAATGACCTCTTCGCTCATCCCCCTCATTTGAGATATCACGCAGTGAGTGACCGCGCCCATACCGGTCTCCACAGGTTCGATCTCCTCCGAGCCTTCAGGAATAACTGATGATACCGCAACAAGATTCTGTTCGCTTATCCCCGCGGACATCAGGGCGCGGTCGAAAGCGTTGAGGTCAGAAACATTGCTGACGGCCTTGCCCGAGGTTATGAAATATTTTTTTGGAATAAGCTGCACGGAGATCACCCGTAAAGCCGACGTATGTCGTCCGGAGCTACATCATACCCGTATTCCTGCTGCTGTTTGATCTTGCTTTCGATCTCTTCCGCTTCTTTGTACAGCGGTTTTACATCGATCTTAAGCTCCGGCACAAGTTTGGACAGCGGCTCGAGTATCCTCGCCGCGGCCCTCGGGTCAGGCAGCGCGGGGTTGGCCGGACAAAGCATGGCGATGATATCTGTACCGGAGCAGAACGCTTCATACAGCATCACTCCGGTCAGACCTCTCACCAAACCGTCATCCAATTCCTTGAGTCCGAGTTCTTTGATCCTTTCCTTAGATGCCGCGGATGTTCCGCATGCAAAAATATCTGTGTTATTCTCGAACTGCGGGATCCCCTCGAGCGCTATCAGGCTGGTTATCTTCATTTCTTTGAATAGGTCCATCAGAGTCGCGTTCAGGGCGTAGTACAGCTCGGGCTTGAGCGTGATCTCGGAAGTCACGATGATGAGATCGTCCTCGGAGGTGCGCCCCCTTCTGTGACCATATACTCGTATGGGCGGGTACGGGTTCCCGTTCTGTATCAGCGTATACGGGGGAAAGTCCGGAGATGCGATCGCGGCCACGGCTTCCATCTTTAATTCTCTGATCACGAAACTGGTAAGTATGGATCCAACAAGTCCGATCCCGGGGAAACCGATTATCGCGATAGGGTTGTGATATTCCTGATCCGAATATCTTATTACCTTCATCTCCGCCATGGTTTGCTGTATATCTCTGAATGTATTAATTACTCGCACAATGTTCAGCGGACATGAACAGAGAGAAGATTTCTTTCGCAAGGACCTCGGGCGGAATACCTGTACTGGTCGAGAATATCCCCGGGAGCGAGAGCGCGGGATATATGGTCGCTGTGCGTACCGGCTCAAGGGATGAGGATAAAAGCGTTATGGGCATATCCCATCTTCTGGAACATGTGGTCTTCAGAGAGACCAAGAACAGGTCCTCGTATCAAATGTCGAAGGAGATGGAAGGCGCCGGCGGCGAACTGAATGCGTTCACCGGAAGGGAAATGACCGCTTTCTTCGGGGTCACGATAAAAGACACAAAAGATGTAGCCAAAGACACTGTTTCAGACATAATCGTCAATCCGTTGATCAATGATAAAGACGTAGAACTCGAGAAAAAGATCGTGCTGCAGGAGCTCAGCATGGTGGAGAGCGAACCGGAGTTGTACATTCAGGACCTGTTCTCCACGAACCTGTGGAGGGGGCACCCGCTTTCCCAAGATGAAGGCGGCCTTCCGGAGATAGTAAAGGAACTTGGCTCGAAAGAACTAAGGGCATACTACGAGGAGAGGTACGGCATACCGAACATCAGTGTGTTCGCCGCCGGAGCGGTCGATATCAAAGAGGTATTATCATGGGCGGAAGAGAAGTTCGACGGCCTTTCCGGAAAAAAGAACATAAAGAGAGAGAAACCGAAGATCCCCGAGGCGGGATACAGTTTCACCAAGAACAATTCCGAACATTACCATGTGGCAATGGGTTTCCCGGCGTATGATTCGGATCACCCGGACAGGGTACCGCTCCAGCTTTTGAGCGCGGTGATAGGTTCCGGCACCAGTTCAAGATTATTCCAAGAGGTCAGGGAGAAGAAGGCGCTTGTTTATTCGGTTCACAATGTTATAGAACAGCACTCCGACGCAGGGGCGATGTGCACTTACCTCTCATCCACAGATAAGAATGTGATCGAAGGGATAGAAACGACCGCAAAGGTCTACAGAAGCATTAGGGACAACGGACTCGAAAAAGGAGAGCTGGAAAGGACCAAGAATCTGATCAAGGGTGTGCTGGTTAGATCTATGGAATCCACGGAACGACATATGTACAGGCTCGGAAGGGAGTATCTTCTCAGCGGAAAGTATCAGTCGCTCGGCGATCGTTTGAAAGAGATCTCGAATGTTACGGAAGAGGATCTGATGAGGGTAGCCTCAGATGTCATAGACGGAGCAAGACTCAACATCTCCATCCTGGGAAGGAAGAACAAAGACATCGAGAAGTTCAACGGCTCGGGGCTTGACCTCTGAATTCGGAAAGAAGATGAAGAACAGCGTTCTTCGCCGGCTCCACCGCGGCCGAGACCTTAGGCGTCATCTCTTCGCTCATTGTCTGGAGGTCCTCGACCTCTATTGCAATGAATTTTATTATTTCGGGCATGATGGAGTTGTCCATCTTTCTCCCTATCTTTATCGCCGTAGCTAAATTCATGTCGTGCCCGGAAGCATCCGCTATTGTGCAGTCAAAGCTCTCTGGGTCGAAGATGAGTACGGTCCCAGGTTCATAATCTCCTGTCAAAATGGCGTCCACAATGATCGCGAACCTGTATCCTGAGATCATAGGAAGGATCTCTAGTCCGCCGATGGCTTCCTGAAGCGTATCCACGTCAGGCAGCATCATGGCTTTGACGGCCTCCGATACTTTCAGTCCGACGGCGTCATCGCACATTATTGGACTTCCAAGACCTATCACTATGGTCTTATCCTCAAGATTCCCCATGTTGGCCTTAATGCATCCTTTCTATAATTGATTGCCGTGGGATCAGGGTTGATGAGAAAGTAGCATGAGAGCCCCAACCGGCCGGGCTGTGACATGAGCCAGTCGCTCACTGGATCGGTACCAGTCAAATATGATCAGCAAAGGACGGAGGGCGGCACCATTGACAGAGCTTCTCGTTGGATCCTGAAGGAATTTAATAAAAGTTTATCCGCATGGTTTGTATTGAGGGAATGTGGACATAATCGTAAGGACAGAGCAGATAATCAACGGCCATTTGGTGACCAACCGTCAGCTGGAAACTTTGGCCGCAGTTGCGAACACCGGCAGCAAGACCGCCGCTGCAAAGAAGCTTGGAATATCCGTCCCCGTTGTTCACAGATATATTTTGGCAATAGAGGAAGCCGTAGGTTCGCCGATCACCATCTCTACCCCGGCAGGTACAAAGCTAAATGGCGAGGGCATACGCGTGTTGGAAACTTACACTTCAACAGAGCTCAGGTGCTCGGATGACCATAAGTTCACAGTATGTTGCAGCCCGGTCACGGAAGACCTGATGATGTCCGTCCTTTCTTCCCTGAAGATGACCGACGTCGAACTCGTCATTTCCGACGATGAGCACAATATCAGGATGATGAAGGAGAACCTTGCCGATTTTGCCGTGGTGGACGATCCGCTTTACCTTTTCGACGCGGAGGAGTTCGAAGGTACAGAGATAGGATACATGGGCATGGTATTCGTTGACAATGGCACATCATTCATAAGGTACAGGTACGGCGCTCAAAGGGTCGCATTCATGTTCCTTGATACGATGGACAGGAAATACACGATCGAAGCGGAGACATTCTCCCTCCCCGAGCTTCTGGGATCGAAGAAGAGTTACTTTGTGGACGAGTTCCTTCTTCTCAGAAAGGGGATAAAGATGAAGAGCGCAATAGACCCAAAGGTCCTGAAACATGCGATCACCGCGATCTATCGTCAGGAAGATAAGACGATAAGCAGGCTTCTTAAGGCTCTGCAGGTCAGAAATATTAGATAAAGAGGCATTACTGTTTAAGGTAACATCATTTTGCCTCACATTCTCATTTTAAATATCATAAGGGGTGTTTTCTTTTTTAGGTGACATTAGTGGAAATTAAGCTAAATCCAGAATTTGAGAAACAGGTCGCAGAACTCGGAGGCGCGGACGTCAAGATGTGCTTCCAGTGCGGAACCTGTACGGCAAGCTGCCCCTCAGGAAGGCGCACTTCCTACAGAGTGAGGAAGATGATGAGGCAGACGCAGCTTTGCCTCAAAGAGCAGATCCTAAGCAGCGAAGAGCTTTGGGACTGCACAACATGCTACACATGCGTCGAGAGGTGCCCCAGAAGCGTTCCGATCGTGGATGTTATCGTTGCACTCAGGAACATGGCTGTCGCAGAGGGCCACATATACGAGAACCACAAAAAGACAGCTCAGAACCTCTACAAACTCGGTCACACCGTAACGGTTCAGGATAAAATAACAAAACTCAGAGAGGAACTTGGTCTGGATAAGACCCCGCCGACCGTGCTCGCAAACAAGAAAGCAATGGAAGACCTTGTGAAGATCATGAACGCAACAGAGTTCAACAAGATAGTGGAGGAGTGATTAAGATGACAAAATACGCATTCTTCCTAGGCTGCATAGCGCCCCTCAGATACCCCGGTCTGGAGAAATCTACAAGGGTCGTATGCAAGAAGCTCGGCATAGAGCTCGTCGACCTTCAGGACGCAAGCTGCTGCCCCGCACCCGGTGTCATCAGGGCATTCAGCAGGGACACGTGGCTTGCAGCGGCCGCAAGGAACCTGGCGCTCGCTGAGAAACAAGGTCTGCCGATAATCACCATCTGCAACGGATGTTACGGATCTCTGTTCGAAGCGGCCCATGAACTCAACAACCACCCTGAAACACTCGCCAAGGCCAACAAATACCTCAAAGAGGTCGGAATGGAATACAAGGGAACGACGAATGTATATCACTTTGCGGAAGTAATGTACAGAGAGATCGGCATTGACGGAATAAAAGCAAAGATCACCAACCCGGTCAGCTACAAGGTCGCTACCTTCTACGGATGCCACTTCCTCAAACCGAGCGATATAAAGCAGGTCGACAACTCAGAGAACCCGCACATATTGGATGATCTGGTAGAGGCGACCGGCGCAGTAAGTCTCCCGAGGAAACAGAAGACCCTCTGCTGCGGTGCAGGAGGAGGAGTCAGGGCTGCGTTCGGAGATGTCGCAAAGGAGTTCACCAAGACGAACCTTGAGAACATGAAAGCGTCAGGCGCGCAGTTCATCATTGACGTGTGTCCGTTCTGCCACCTTCAGTTCGACTCAAGCGAGAAAGATCTTGGTTTCAACATCCCGGTCATACACCTTTCGCAGCTTTACGGCATAGCGATGGGAATGAGCGAGAAAGAGCTCGGACTCTCTGCGCACTTGGTGCCGGTAAAACTTTAAACAATAAAGGGGGCCGACCCCCCGCATCTTATTATTTTTGTCATATCAACAGTGCCAACGTACCTGCTACAAGCAATGCCAGGCCGATCACGGCGCGCCCCGATATCCTCTCCCTCAGTATAATGAATGCAAAGATGACGGTGACAACAATGCTCAGTTTATCTATTGGGACCACAACGCTTGCGGGGCCGTTCTGCAGCGCATTGTAAAAACACAGCCAAGAGAGTCCGGTCGCGGCGCCGGAGAGGGCTATGAAGTTCCAATTCTTCTTTTCGATCTTCCTGATGTTCTTATGTCCTTTCTGCATGAAGACGATCAGCCAAGCCATCAACAGTACCACGATCGTCCTTATGGCGGTCCCGAGGTTCGACTCAACTCCTTCTATCCCGATCTTCCCAAGTATGGAGGTCATAGCCGCGAAGAACGCGGACAGACAAGCGAAGATGATCCATGACCGCCTCTCTTTATCTGGCTCTTGGTCTGTCTTTGTTCTTTGTATCATGAGGAATGTTCCAATTATCATCAGGACCATTCCGGCCCCTGTCCATACCGAAATGCTCTCTCCCAGAAATATGAACGCAAGCACCATTGTGAGGACAGTGCTGCTTTTGTCTATGGGGGAGACCTTACTGACCTCTCCGATCTGGACGGCACGGAAATAACAGAGCCAGGATGCACCAGTTGCCAGCCCCGACAGTATCAGGAATGTGAGCGTGTGCGTGCTGATGTCGGAGATCGTGTTCTGAGAGCCTACGACAAAAACAACGATCCAGGCAAAGCCCAGAACAACTATTGTCCTCAGGGCCGTGGCCAAATTGGAATCAACCCCCCTCAGGCCGATCTTTGCTAGAACAGTCGTCAGACCGGCGAACAGGGCGGAAGCGAATGCGAAGATGATCCAATACTCCAAAGCCGTACACCTTGCCTTTTCAGCGAACCGATATAGGTCGTATATCTGATATTAAGGTATGAGGCGGTACATCCCACAATGTTGTTTTTCTTGATCAAAACAAGCGGCCTTACGACCGCCCGTTTACTTAAAATGATGTGAGGCTCGGTATTCGCTGTGACCGAACCGAGTGCATATAGATGACAATGAGCCATCGGTTTATCTGACATGAGTTCAAAGCAACAAATTGCGTGGCATTTTTCCCGCACACCATAAACTCCTGATTCATAGTATGTTTTTAGAAACTCACCTATTTTTATATTTTCTATATAATCTGCGTCAAAAACAATAGTGTTACACAAAAGTGCAAATTTGTTCCAGACGCTTATGAATGGCTATTCTACCTAAAAGAGTTCAGGAACATCACTGCGTTAGTGTTTCGATCCTATGAAAATGACTTGGATGTGTGGGAATTATAAAACTCCGTATATTACCAATCTCTATATATTCTAAGTCTTTTGGAGGTTAAGATAATGGCGACATTTATGAAAAACAAATTAGTATTGGCGTTGGCTCTGTCACTTATATTTGTAACAGCAGGAGCATTTTTGCTGAACACGAGTGATCATTCCACCGCCGCAACAAGTCCAACAATGACAATCAACGATTTCACATATTCTTTTGACAACAATGGGCTGAATACTGCCTTCTCCCCATCTGAACAGGTCACGCTGTTAAGCTATAACGCAAATGCCGACGTGGTGACCATACCAGACTATATCACCGTATCAGACGGAAGTAGTTTTACAGATTCTGGTGGCAATCCGGCTACGGTAGGCTCTAGCGCCGAGGTGACTGCTGGCACATATTATGTGACCGCTATAGCCACATATGTTCCGGCCACAACTACGACCGCCTTCTATGGGCTCACCGGTATTGTGACGCTTAACATGGGGGCCAATGTCGTATCGATCGGAGATAATGCATTCTATGGCTGTACAAAGCTTGTTGGAAGCGGCATATCTCCTACAAACCCGAC
>Ga0123357_10014696_pt1 | contig 10230 bp, 8 predicted proteins | sample TergutEmb28metaG_FD_89873 | JGI IMG/M metagenome (GOLD analysis project Ga0123357, IMG submission 89873) | Embiratermes neotenicus P4 segment gut microbial communities from Petit-Saut dam, French Guiana - Emb289 P4 | ecosystem: Host-associated > Arthropoda: Insects > Digestive system > Gut ... | reverse complement strand
TTTTTTCCAACTGCAGACATAATGTAGTGTCAAATGAAATGGAAAGATCACAAACAGTAAATAGGCAAAGACCTGGAATTTAGAGAGGTGACGCCCATTTCAGAGTACTAGCCCAGCACACACGTGGAGCAACTTAGAAACCTATGAATAAGCAGTGACTTCGCTACATTAAAAATGGATAGTTCCAAAATGCAAGTTCCAAATGTTACAGCCACATGTCTATGGTACAATCTAGTTGCTCTTATGTTATTACTGTTCTCACCACCACCACCAACAACATCACCACCACCACCACCAAGTTATTTTCTTCTGAGGGATATGAAAATTTATGAAAACCAATGCATATGTGAACAAACAAGAATTAGGAAATATCAATGTGAATAAAGCATTACTGGTTAAAGCATAACTATACACAAACAATACAAAAATGCTGAGGCAGAGAAATTGGTTTTGCACAATCCCAAATAATTATCAAGATGTTCACTCTTCTCCAGAAACACACATCAAGTCAGGCAAAATGTGTCAGCTGGTCAGATGAAGCTGAACACAGGTAGCATTTTCAGTGCAGCTGAGATGCAAGTGTAGAAGACAATTTATCTACTCTACCTACTGAACAGATGTCAACAGTCCTTTCAGGTTGGATGGGGTACGGCAGGTTGAGAGGGGAACGACAAGATTCTTGCAAGAAGCCGCTACCTGTGGAGGCCGGTAGTGATAAATGTGCGCTGCTGCTCCGATGAGTGGAGGCTGCTGACACTGATGGGGCTGTGTTCTCAGACCCATGCAGCCGTATTCTCGCACGAACTCCACCATTCAAGATGCTACGGTTGGATACCATGTCACTGTTGGCTTGTCCTAACAATGACACACAAGCGGCACTAGGATATCCCGTTGTGACACACACATATAAGTAATGCATACATGTTGCTCACAACATAAATTATTTGTGAGCAACAGTTCATATATAATTTCCTTACAGTAATGGTACATTCAAACTAGTCATAAAAAAATATTAAGAAAGCCTCTTTAAAACACAATCAATCATGCTAATTGATTTTGAAACCACTTTCACATTGGGAGTCTTTAGAGAATCACGGGAATTCACGGCACTTGGCCATAGACGGTTTCCTTCCGAGTCTGTATCATAAGGTCCAAATTCACATAACATAAAAGTTTATTAGGAACTCTATGGCCTTTAAACTGCCTTCAGTATTCTGCATCTCCTGTAGTTATGAGACTTTAGGCTTACACCACAGTGCAACTGAGGTCTTCACTCTCATTAGAGGTATAGTTTTACGTAGAAGTTTGTAGTTGATAATAAACAACCAACCTACGTACCACAACATCGTAGACAGAAGGCCTCAAAAAATGAGTTTATTAATCACCTCCTTCAGTTTAAGCACTACTACTGTGACATCCTTTATATCATCTACAATTTGATGATGATGGGACTGAATGATATAATGAAACAGGGTGCACAAAAGTACATTTTACAGAGCTGGCCAACTGAATCAAGACCAGACATGCCACATGTTATCAGCTGTTGATATGTACATGATACTACTACAAATCAAACATTTTTGTGAAAGATTTTTAAGATCTGTCCCCACATCTGACCGTTCTGGACACAGTATATTGAGGATCCGTCTCCAATATTGAATGTTCTAGACGCAGTACTCTTTAGGATCCGTCCCCATTACTGATCATTCTGGAGAAAGTATCTGTAGGATCTTTCCCCATCACTAACCGTTATGGACAGAGGATCAAGATTTAGTACTGCAGAGGCCAAACCTATTTTAATGTACCGAACATGTCACAGAACCTTAAGGGTAAAACATATATATTCAGGAATAATTAATTGCCTGTCATGTACCTTCTACCAGCACACATTGTCTTTAATTTAGCAATTGTAAAGACAGTGGAATGCAGAGATGAAGCAGTGACAATTTTCTCATTCACAATCACTCTACATGTTTTTCTCAGTTTTGTGTTTCAGATGGGATCCTTTATGTATAAAATGCATGAAAGCAGCAAGAAACACTTGTTCCATCTAAAACTATTAGCTCAACTCAGCATGAACATACTAAAGTTTCCGAGGCTCTTTCTGTGAACTATAAATGTGCATGCCAAGTCCCAGATGACAATATCTATAATATTCTAGAAAACAGTTAGACAAAAGGAATGTTAAGTTCTCTTATGAAGAAAATATGAAACAAGTAAAATTTGTAGCATGTTGAATATGAAACAAAGTCTCTGCAAGGCAATGCAACAAACAAAACTCTACAGCCCACAATTTGAGCTTGATGAGGCCATGAAAGTATAAGCTATTTAGAATTACGTGCTACATTTAAGAACAGATTTCATCATTACTGAAGCCAAAGTTTACCAACAGAAACATATCAATAAAAAATTCTGTGAAAAACAGTCAGATTCAGCTACAAATATTTCCATCTGAAAAAGGATTTCCACTGTCTACAACTTTTGGGATCAAACAGTTTCAGGCTGAAACTTATCTGATGTCACTACATACTTGATCAGTGGCAACAGACGAAAGAACTTTTACAACAAATCTGGATTCTTCACACAAAACTGAGATGCAACTGGTGCCAACCACAACTTCCCTGAGAACCTTGCACAAGCAGGTTCATACTCCACTTAGCACTTTATTGGATATTATAATGCCTATGAACTATAAAATGTAACTTTAAAATAGAACACCACAGTATTTGTTAAACATTTCGTAACCCTATGAGTGACAAATCTAATGCAAGACTGTACCTAGTGGTGTAGGAGCAGCACCACCTATTCTCAGATGTCCATCAGCTGTCCCTTGTACTTGCTGACAAGAATTCATTTCAATCTTGAGTCCATTCAAAAAGGTGATAAGTTCCCCCACTTTCACTGGCTGAGTGTCATGCTTTGATTCACTCATGAGATCCAAAGTAAGCTCCAAGTTCTCACATTTGCCATTATAATGTGTAAGAACTTCATATAGGCTAAGTCGCGTCTCTCCAACTACGGCATCCTTACGGAATGTACTGTGATCCAGCAGTCGAAAGTGAAGAAGTGAATGGGGTGTAACTAAGCTGGAAAAATCACCAGTCACACATACATACACTCTTCTGCTCACCACAGTAATTATAAGTAACCTGTAATAATGGCAAGAATTTCAAGTAAACTGAGGCAGAATTCTCATTAAGCTTGCTGTACAGTGAAGATCATTAAGCAACTGAAGCCTGTTGTAAGGTACTGTATGGTTTTGACTTGGAGGAGGAAAACTACGGTTTCAGGTGTTGAGATTCCAATCTGGGAACAATTTAATATATTCCCAAATGTGTCACAAACATACTACAAGGAAGTAATGTGGTACTTATATTACAGAGAAAATACATATTTTATATATATTGTTAAAATGATATCATACAGAATGTGATAATTCATGAATTAAAAATAATTTTAGTCTCCAGTTAATGATGGTGTAGTGTACATATAGTTAATAGTGAGTGGGCCAGTTTTGGCAACTCAGTGAATTACTCACAGCTTAATGTTGGCTTATGGGAAGGACATAATATGTAAATGCTCTGGATGCAGTAAATATGTATGCTCAAGGTGCTTCCTTTTTACCTTTCCTATAGTGAAGGGGAGGGGGTTGGCTTGTAAATCATGTTAACAGAAGACACAGTAACTGGACTCATGAAGTCTTAATTCAGTCGCGAACACATTCACATTCTAAGCTACATTACAAGCACTCCCAGACTCTCGTACAACCCACACTTTTGCACACTATAAATTCTCACCCCTAATCCGTCTTTTGAATGCCAAATTCGGACTTCCATACACATCTTACAAACAAATATTCTGAGCTATCACAAAGAGGTGCTGCCTATCAACCAAGCCAACACTTGTCTCTGCATGATGTTGTGTTTATGCAGTAGTGTTCATGCAGTAAACAATACTGGACTCTCCTGACTGAAATAAAGGAATCCACAATGCATGGTTTCTAGAAGAGGTCACACTCAGAATTCGTGCAGGATTTTAAAGGTTTTGAGGAGACTCATGACGAATGAACTAAACTTGGGTGTCAGCATTGAAGATTTGGATAAATTAACTGTGTCTTATTACGAGCCCAAGTCAAATGACGATCTCACCAATCTACAAGAGGAAAATAAGACACCAGCTGAAGCTGAAAACTGTAAAAGCCATCCAACTAAGACTTTGACAGTGAAAGGAATGAAAGAAACATTTAATCACCATGAACATTTCTTAAGCACGATGGAAGAGAGTGATCCGAATGCAGATGGAAGTTCAGAAGTCCACAGAACCACTGACTGGGATACAGGCTGCTACAGACTCCAGTATCAGAAGAAGAAAATTGGTACAATGCTGTCAGCAAGTACTTCTTCTCAGCATTAAATCAGCTACTTACATTTGGTTGAATCCATGCACAAATGTACTGTTAAGCATTGGTACAAGTGCTTTGTTGGTTGCCTATACAAAGGGATTTTTATATATTTTTACGAAATGGGAACAGATTACCCCTTATAACATATAAACCTACTGCTCAACTTTTGTGCATTTCAATTTTCACACATCTTCAGGAATTAATTATGTGCGTTAGTCAGGGACTGCCTGTACATCAGTAATTAACTCATTTATTACATTATGGTATCAATGGGTAGTGTAATCACTACTAAATGCTTGTATCTTGAAGTGGTGTTGCCAGTTCAGGTACAAAAGGACAAAAAAATTCTTGGAAACTGAATCCAAAAATTAACATTTTTATACACCACATTTTTAATACAATGAATAATGCAGGTAATAACGATTCCTGTGGTGTTTCTGTGTGGGTATGTGAACATGCAGAATAACAGGTACTGGTATGTGACAAACCCCATGTTCTTCCATTAAACGCCATTACATGACATTAAGGTCGGTGTGTGGTTTGCTGAGTGCAACTACAGTTATTTGGCCTGTTCTTTTCCTGAGACCACAAATTCACACCAATATGCAACACACAGCTCTGCTGCCATTTTTTAAACATCTGTCACATTAGTTGAGAACCTATGCCTATTTTCAGTAAGACAGTGCATCAGCTCATGCTGCCAACCATTCTACACAGTATTGACAGAGTATGTGTCGTCACACAATAAGCATGGGCCAGGGACCTCCTTGTTTGTTACATATGAACCTGTGCACATGATTTTCACTTGTTAATCGCACTGAGGGATAAATTCTGTACTAATAATCTTCGCCCCACCACAATTTTAAAAATGAAATCAGGATGTAGTTTTCAATTTTGCCAGAAGTACATCAACAGGCAATGAGCAACTTATTTTTTGGATGTGATGTGCAATGGAGGGCTGAATGAAGGCATTTTCAGCACCTGTTTTAAAAAATGGTAGGTGAAAACCTAATACTAACTGTAATACACTGAAATAGAACTTCCCAGCACATTTATAAATGAATTAAACAATTAAAATGTCAATATTAACTGCAGTCCATTTAACTACAATGTGAGGACCCGAATGATGGCAAACTGGAAAAGCAGTGGTAACTGACCAATATTTGTCAGGCAAAATACTGATCCCATACTCCAGAAGCTTATTACAGACAAGGAGTCGGAGCAGGAAGTATTACAGTGCTCTGTACTGCCTGCACTAACCTTCATCACATCAGTACAGCTAAGGAATTTTTTTTGTAATCTCTATGGGAATCCTTTTGAAATGTGCACAGAAAAACAGTTAAGAAATGGTTCACAACCAAACTGTAAGTTGTTCTGGCAAATTTTAACACTCATATTGCCAACAGTTACACTTACATCTATAGTGCAAGATGTCTACAAACAGGTTCATATCGTACAACTTCAAGCATTCACTGATACTAATAAAGCTCACCCACATATATCCAAGATACCACGGAAGGCAAGGTGAGCAAAATAGTTCTTAAATAATGTGGTAATTCCCTGGGTAAGTGGCTACAGGAGTGAGGTGGTGTTCTTGGGCAGATATTAAATGTGGACATTTTGATGGGTGAGACAAAGATCTTGAAGATGTCCTAAGACACTATCTAGGGGGGAAAAAAAAGGCCTTGATTGCTAGATTCTTTAACCCAGATACAGCTTTAAAACCACCCTTGATGGGCATGGCCTACTATCTCACCAGAGCACCACCAACAAACAATCATTTCTGTGTCTCAACTTCCAGTCATACATGCCAGACTCCTCCCACCTTTTGAAGGAAGGGGTCACAATGATTTAGTCAAGATATTTCTGCACTCTATGAAGCACTGGCCTTAAAGCTTCCCTTGATCTTGTCAACATTTTCTTTCATGGAACAAACTGTTTATTTGTTTAAACCATAACAGCATCTGATAGTAGCAATGCTCATTTCCCCTGTCCCAATTTAGCCATCACCTTCACTTACTCTAGCACAGGCATCACGGTTCCCCCCCCCCTTTTTTTCTTCCCTTTCTCTTTCTATCGTTCCTTTTGATCCTTTGGCTCTTTACCAGCACACACATCACCCTTTCCAGACATAATTAAAACAGCAAGGTAACATTCAGCTTTAAAGCTGTAAAAAGTACAAATTACATTCCATATTGCACAATATGTAAGTAGTTACTGAGGGAGACACAAGTGCAAATGCAGATTCCTTTGCCCACACATCTATACAAGTGCAACCATATATGAGTGAGGGATGCTGGCTGCAGTGCATGTGGCATTCCACAATAATTTTTATGTGAATAAGTAAAACAACAATGTGTAAACCTGCAAAAAAGGCATGCCTCCCATAGTTATGTGCAGATTAAAAGAAATGGGTTTATATTAACCAGATAAAAATGGCTTAGAACAAGAATCACTGACATGATGAACTTCACACTCTGAAATGACATTCAACAGACAGCCAGTACCACCCAACACACTTCATCAGCATAGTAATAACTAAGTTAACTCATAATGATGGGATTACAGCAATAATAAATACAAAAAAGAGCCAGTGAGTCAATTCAGTCAGCAACACAGGAATCAGAAAAGTAAAAGGTCCCTTTAACATCAGACTTGCTACTTACACAGTGAATTCTTCGTTCCATTTCGGCTGGTAAGTGCACTTCACTACCTCAGTTTTCCTGGGCGTTTTGTCATCAACTAAGAGTTCCACATAGGGGTTTGGTTTTAGAAAACTACCACCTCGAAGATGAGCACATTCAACTGCAAAATTCCAACAGAGGTAAGAATATGCACTATTTTACACTTTATACCAAAATACCATATTCAAAACCAGCAAAAAACAATTGTTTGTACTTACTGGTAACACTGAGCTGGTAAAAGCCTGGAGATGATGATTCTGACATGATAACTTAATTGTCATATACACTGTAGCTGTTATCATACCATAATGGAATCAGGTAATCACTGGCCTTCATTACACTCCCATCCTTTACAAAATTAAATAAACACACACTACTTGTAGTTACAGTCCACAGTGATATCATGAAAAATTACGATAGTTCTATTTTTCATTTTCAGCAAAGCCGTCTGTAGGTAACTAAATGACTTTTGTCATTGGAGAGAAATTCAACTAACGGCACATCAAATTTTTTATCCAGTTTAAACTGCACAACTAAACAGGCTCCTTAATTACTGTTTGGTTTGCGGTTACCTACAACCATAATTGTTATTGATCCTGCTTACTCTGTTTCCTCACAAAACTAGATGTCTTGCTAGGCTATTCAACCAAGACCGAAAGTTTCGTACGAAACACCACGACTTACGTAAGTTTCCGTTTTGGAGGTGACAGCAACACTACATACTGCACTGTCCTTATTTTATTGCGAAATGTCTAAAACATATATATAATCACTTCCTGAAATGTAACGGTACACTTCCCAACGGAGAGTCACTACATTTATCAGTCACTATACACTTCCCCACCATAGATAAGATAACCACCATTACTTTCCATGACGTCACACAGCGCAAAACCTCTCTACGTTCATAAATACGTCGTGGTTCTCGTTTTGGTTACAGCGTCACGTTTGTCGCGTGTGAAACTTGTATCACGGAACCTACTCACAAAGAGCGGAACAAAGCGAAAGTAGTGCAAAGAACACAGTGTATTGCGAGAGTACGGTCACGAGCTGCAATCAATAAATAGGTCAGTTCTCCAATACTTCATGGTCATAACTTCAGAAACTGATAAAAACTGCACTTCACAAGAATAGAACCGATTCCACTACCTCTCAGATCCAACTCATAGTAAATGAGAAATAATTGAAATGCATGACTAAGGTGAAATGAAAAGCGCCTATATAACAGATGGCAAACCGTTGTAGGCTAGTGCTGTCATCTACAGGAGTTCATCACGTACTAATTAATCACATGGTTGCTACTCTGATCCATGGTTGCTACGTGCAATCATTTCTAACAAATCATCATAGCCAACACTACATACCATCGATAACAGTACCCCGGGGGCTAAAGGAAATGACATAATGAGTTTCAATATTAAAATGCCAACATGGCATGACAGTATTGTCTAAATTAACGTGATCGAGTGTGAGGAAGTTCAGTGGGAATGCGAACGTGAATATCCAGCACCGAATTTTCCGACCACTCCGGTAACTGATGCCATTTCAAGAAAGACCCCGAACCGTGGCAATAATAATAGTAATAATAACAATAACCTCGAAAACGGACTACAACACGGCATATTGGTTCATCCACGAGGCAGCAACATGTGCGTCAACCACAAGCGCCAAATCGCAAAGGAGTGCATATTGGGAGCTTCCTGGCTTAGTTCCGCTTGATCTTCAGCTTGTTACTAGTTGTAAACAGATGTTCAGCTTCACGCTCCGACCGACTGTACCCTCTGGAGAAATTATCTCACCCTGCCTATGCCAAACGCAGTTGAAAATAAAGTCTTGGGGGGGGGGGGTGGAGGGAACGCGGATATACGCGGGCGGTCATACTCAACCACCGCGAAAGCTGGCAGAATCAGCCATCCATGCACTGTGCAAATATTTAACGCCCATAAATGTATGAATTTTAAGCACTGAGAGGGGGCTCCTAAGCGTTCGTGTTCACGTAACCTTGTTTTTCACATAAGTTTTCGCAGAGTAGTTTCAGCCAACACGTCGTGATCATTCCCCGTAAATCCGCGTTTTACGAGGGACTACGTTTTTCACTGGCTACGAAGTCTTGTGGGTGTGGATGACGAGATGGCGAGCACGGAATTTCGGTCATCTAGACCGTAGTGAGTTAGTTGACCTACTCAGCTATTTATATGAAAGTGTTTACACCGAATCCAGCCCCAACAGTGATCTAAGTACTAACAAACTGCCAGCTGGTAGGGCCTTTCGCACATCAGAGAGGAGGGCACAGTTGTGGAATGGTCATCGGCAAGGAGCTCGAGGGGTGGGACCTACTCCAGTGGTGACTTGTCCACCTGATCGAGCTTCAAGCCTTCTACTGTCACTATGTGCATCTGAATTCTGAAATAATCCCGTGATTTGGTACGTCACGGCTCGGTGCATAGGAGCCAGCTGAGATGGTCGTTACTGTGATGGATAGACTTGGGATGGGTGAAGGTTTAGGACGCTGAGGGATACTACGCAAATAGTGTAGGAAAATCTGTGACCCAAGTTCCGGTAAATCACCACTTTGTAACAAACAAGGTGAGCTTATGAACAGCATAGTAACAGCTACGAGCAAGGTAAGTCCTGGATTTTTGCGACGGGCTGCCTAACGCTAAGGGTAGAACACGAATGGGGGGCGGGGGGGAAGAGAGGGGAGACTAGTGGCGCGGTCGCCCCGGGCGGCAAAATCGGCGGGAAAATGAGTATTGTAGGAAACATTTGATTTTCTGCGTTCTCACACAGTCTTGCACAACACAGTTTACACGCTTGGCAGGTTACTAGTTTCGACCCATTAGACAGGCCATCATCAGACCCGTATAATGTCAAGAATCTCGTAAAAATCCATACTTACTTACTCCATAATACAGAGTCCTTCGTGATAAGCTAACTGGTTTGCTGCTAGTCAAGAAATTCCCCGCATTTCACGGAACCCGAAGGTTTATTACCGCACTCACAAGCGTCCGCCACCTGTCTCTATCCTGGGCCAGCCCAATCCAGTCCATAAACCCACATCCCACCTCCTGGAGATCCATCCTAAAATTATCCACCCATCTACGCCTAGGTCTCTCCAGTGGTCTCCTTCCCTCTGGTTTCCCC
>Ga0123357_10014695_pt1 | contig 10230 bp, 9 predicted proteins | sample TergutEmb28metaG_FD_89873 | JGI IMG/M metagenome (GOLD analysis project Ga0123357, IMG submission 89873) | Embiratermes neotenicus P4 segment gut microbial communities from Petit-Saut dam, French Guiana - Emb289 P4 | ecosystem: Host-associated > Arthropoda: Insects > Digestive system > Gut ... | reverse complement strand
GAAAAGGAAAAAAACCACTGAGCAAAATGCAGAGTTTTAGTGTTAAACATGGTTGTACATATATGAACCACAAGGCATTAAAGGTTTAAATGAAGGGGATTGAGATAGGCTAGACATGCAGCACACATGGGCATTATAGGAGAAATGTTTCAAGATTTCTTGCTGGCAGCTCCAAGGAAGGCAAAGGTATATGCTGGAAAGCAAAATTTGAATAGGTGTTATGAAATGTGTTAAAGTATCTGAATTAACTATGGGTAGGGTTCAGCAATGACAGTTTTGTGTGATTGTAATGTACTGTTGGGAACTGTAACTTAAGGAATTCCTTAGAGACTGTTTGATCAGCTTTTCTATTGAGAGAATACTAATTAGCCTGAAAATCTGAAGTAATATAAGTGGAAAACAGGTAAAGGTAGAAAACTGTAAAGTTTAGCATGTAACATGCCATGAAGGAATGAGAGGGGAGTAGAGGTATAGTGCTAGTCTTCTTCAACTGGCGTTATATGGGAATGGGTGGGCCCCATGGCCAGTCCGGATGGGTGTGGCAGACCTCAACCCCATCAGGATTTAAACACCAACCTTCCAGCCCAAAGAAGTAGCTATACTAAATATGCTATCCTGCCTCACAGCTTAACAGCAGAGTTACATAAGAGCTGTAAGTTGGCTTTAAGTCCATTGTGTTATCATTGTTTTATCATTTATGTATCTTTTGTGTTTGTAAACTGATAAGTGTTCTGTCATATCTCACCTCTTCCCTTAAAATGACATAAACAGGACCATCTCAGTGTTATGTAAGGATTAAAATCCATAAGTTTTGTTACATAATGCTGTTATGTAACACTTCAAAAAATACTGTAATTGACAATTTTATGTTAATGTTACAGTATTTGACATGATATCGCTATTCACATTGTGTGTACATTTTGTTGATGGCAGAACAACAGTGTCTATGATAAAGTAACAAAAACATATTCTCCTGACTCTTCATGCCAGAAGCACTGCTGCAGATCATTAATGTTACCATGCAGATGCTCTGAATGTATTTGGGCCATGTGCTGTCTTACGAAAAGAGTTGAGTGGGAAGGTGCACTTGTTCTGTGAAAAAATATTGTCCGATTGAGCTGCCATAAAAGTTTCCCAGAATTTGATTGATTTTTTTTGTTCAGGAACAAATAAGTAATTCACAATCTTGTAATACAATCAGTTGAGCATGGCTTTGGCCATTTGTATGTGCATGCCTCTTTTTGGTTTGTGATCCTCTGGGCCTCTCTGTTACAAACTTTTGAACTGTTTTGGGCTTGTTCCTTTTCATTCATTACAGTTCTTGTAGAGACTGGAATTTTTTCTATAACCTTTTATAAGAGATGTAAAAAAATTTTTTCACACTTGAGTTTATTGCTGTAACTTGGACCACATCTGTATTTAAACAAGGCCTCCTTTTTTTCATGCTTCAGTCAAAGTAAATGTGACCAGTTTACTCTCATGTTGAGTTACTTTGCAAAGTCCATATTTAGAATTATGTAGTGTCACTTTTCCCTCATTTGGATGTTTAGTTACTGAATTATTAATCACCTTTGATATTCACATTTCTTTTTTACATCTTTTAAAACCTACACATTTTTTTATCGCAATAAACTGTCACTATTTTGTAGATCTGTGTAGTACTTCTTACCATTTTTGTCACAACTCAGATACCTTCTTTCTGTTTTGAAATCTTGTGACAAAGGAACAACAGTGCTTCAGTAAAAAGTAAAATACCACTGTAGAAGAAGCTGAATTCAGATGACTCTTAAGGCCCTCCGCAAATAAGTAGGCAGCCCTGATTGGAAACATTTTCCACCATGCTGACAGTGTCATATTCAATTATGTCTACACATGACTGCTATTGTGCACAGAGTATATAAAAGGATTACATCACTTGCAAGACACAGCAGCTTCCACTCAACTTGGTTGAGTAAGGTTGGAATTGTACCTCCACCTTTAATGTTTACATAGATGCTTGAACACTGTTCCAAAAAAGTTGTAAGAATGTAGTACATCTGGCTGGGCAGTTGGTGTAGGACTGATATTATGTTATTGCTTGACCAAGTTATACATTAAATGATGCATATCTTCTCTACTAGCAGCAGTTTTGTAGCAGTCCGTTATATCATTGTAACATATTAATTGGGAATTTAATGAATTTTTCTTGGGCTGACAGCTGTGTCTTGTGGTTGACCTGACATGTTTGTAGCCTGAGAAAGTTTTACTGAATACAGTCACTAAGCTATAGATTCTGTACATTATTAGGACATAATAGACATTGTTTTTAAACATGGCTTTTGTAATTTTATCTTAAAGTGTATGTTATTTGTATCATACTCCTAGACATTGGTCAACTGAGCCAAAACAAGCTGGAGATACTTTGAAATAGAGTATCCCAGCCTTGGTGTTTACAGTTGGTTTGCTTTAATGATTGTCTTTTATAAAGGTTGTACTGAACTTTTTCTTTCTCTGGAATTCGGGTGTTTTTATAAATGTTTGAGTTATCTTGTTTGTTGTAGTGCTACTACGTGCAGGTTACTTTGTTTTAGTGCTTCTGCATATTGAAAGAGAAAGATATTTGGAACCTTTTACCCACATGTATCAAGCTTTTGTCATGAGTTGCTGTTAGGGAAATTTTCAGTTTTTACATGTGGTTTTTGGGCAATTATTGCCTAAGCTTTCTTTGTGCATTCAGAGCTGCTTTTTATCAGCAGTAAGTGATTGTTGTACATTTCATTACCGTGAATTTATTGACTGTCTACATTCTTGTTTCAAGAGGGTGAACAGTAAAACAGCGTGATATTGATTATTTAGTCACAGAAATTGAACTTAACGACGGCATTTATGTCAGGGTGATTTTTTTTACATTTGTAAGATTTTTTTTTAACATATTAAGATTTCTTACAGAATTATGCACAGTTCTGAAATACATACCATGCATCACACACTATGCATATATCTTGCTTTCCCATTTACAGAGACTTGTAGACATTGTATGTTCATTTGTTGACATAAAGAAACAAGAAGGGGATAAAAGCTGTGACCTCTTTGGTTGTTACAGATACAATGATGTGCCTTTAATTTATGACAAGGCCATCTACGAACAGCTGCGTGATGCAGACATTGATCACCTGCTAGCGCAGCACATTGCACATCTGTTTATACGGGACTCGGTGTCACTGTTCAGTGAGAAGGTGAACCAGGATGATGAACAAGACACAGACCATTTTGAGGTATATCACTTATAAATAAACCTGGTACTGTAAGTATAAAACTTGTAGTGGTTTAATGTAGTGGTTTAATAGTCTGTGTCACTAATCACATTAGTGTGCTGCAAGTATTTTCTTATCTGTGGGAACTTGCTGGTTTAAAGGAAAGGTGCTGGCATGTGTTGTCAGCCATATCTGACTATATCAAGTCCAGACATTTTTGCTTGCCTTTCACATTCCTTACCTCTTACAGAATAAAAATTTGTTATACAATGTACCATTTGTTGTTTAGAACTGGCCAGTACCTTCATCATTGGGAGAGTTGAGGCTCATACAGTCTGTTTTTTGATAATTCAGAGTTTTCTGGAATGTTCAGCCATATCAACTGGTAGTTGCTGACATTTTAGAGGAGCATAGTGCCTCCATCTTCACAGTCGTGCAGTCCAAGAAGGCTGTTTGACACTGAAGAAGAAGGCAGTATACTGCTCAGAAGTGTTGGTAACTCTATAGCAGTCAAAATGGCATAAGATCCCAGAAGACTTGTATCTTCATTTTCATGAATGCTGTATGGCAGTGGTTCCCAAGGTGGGCTCCGTGGGTACATTACTGTAATAGCTACTTTGTAGTTCACTTTTTTAAATTAAAGGAATAATGTTTTGTTAAAAATAATAGAGGAAGCTGTTTAATTGGCGTTATGTTGTATTTTTTATGACTGTTAGAATATATAATTAAAAAAATTACCTGTACTCCCAAAGTGATTGATATTCAGTTCAATGAAGATGAAATCATGCCTTTCATTGTTTTGTATGCTACTGGTATATACCAGTAAGTCTATCTATCTATCTACAACCAGTTTTGAGATATAAATTTATATTGGATGCTATTATCTGAACACTCTATATTTATGTTCGCAAGGATGTGAGGATCCATGGTTAATTTTTGACGCCGAAAGGGTTCCGTGAACAAAAAAGTTTGGGACACCCTGCTCTGTGGTAAGAATATATCATCTTTCCCACTGGATGGTACCGCCTCAGGCATGGATACCTTTATCTTTGCCTGACACTTAGAAACAATGGAGCATTACTGGAGGTATTTGTAAAGAAATATTATCATTACAGGTTATGTAAGCCCTGGGCAAGAAAATTGGCTGTTCCTCACAAAATCAGGAAACGTGTCATGGAGCTTAGGATTTTTCTGTTATGAAATGCCAAGCTTATGAAAGCATGAAAGGTGGAGAAATTGCATTGGGTACAAGAATGATGCCAATCATTGTGATAGTTGCTTTGCATACTTATAGTAGTGCAAGTGTGTGTGTGTTCATTACTGACAAGCATTACTCTGAATTAGCAAAAACCACCTCTCCCCATACCTCTGCCTCCATTTTATGCCTGTGGTCAGACTGGACCCATCACAGATCCTACCTTTTTGGCTCAATTGATTTGTTATGGGATGAAGAATTAAGAAACTTAATAACACAAAGAATTTTTGTCATTAAGTTCTGTGGCTGTTACGTGAAGTGTTTCTCAGTTTTACAAGTAATGAATTGGGTATAAAGACAAAAGTAACTTGGACCTGCGAACGGTTTGGCAGATCTAATTACCCTACATGCCCAAATGTATGCATTGGCTCTGGTACTTAGTAAGAATCTCCACTCTGTTCCTAGATCAGTTTGAGGAATTGCGTAAGTATTTTTTCCAGCAAATTTTTTGTGTTTGTCTTACATCTATGGGTGAGTTGGTGTTTATTTGTGGTCTTTATAGTCTATGGTTTCCTGTTTCAGCTACAAAATAAGATTTGGGTGGTGTTCATACATATGATGATAAATTTATATAATGGTAGTTTCTTTTTTTTTCACAGAACATTCAGTCAACTAATTGGCAGACAATGAGGTTCAAACCTCCACCTCCCAATTCTCCTATTGGTTGGAGGGTGGAATTTCGACCATGTGAGGTGCAGATCACAGATTTTGAAAATGCAGCTATAGTGTGCTTTGTTGTCCTTCTCACCAGGGTCATCCTGTCATATCAACTTAACTTCATCATACCTATCAGCAAGGTCAGGATTGGAATGTACTGTACTTACTAAGTGCATGAAACCAACTAAAAGTAAGATCTCTTGTGTACAGAGTTCTCACATACAATTCAATAATTGAATTTGTTATACACTTGTTGAATTTATTAGGCCTAAAAGAGGCAGCAGCATGTACCTTTCTGTAAACCAGGGTGTATCTCACTCACATGAAGGCGTTATGTATAGGGAGATGGGTTTTCGTAGTGTGTCATTTTCTAAAACTTCCACTTACATCCTGTGTCTTACACTCATATTTTTTCCTCAGCACGGTTGTCATATACCTTTAATTGGATAATATGGCTGTCATCTTTACCACCTACAGGTTGATGAAAACATGAAGCGCGCTCAAAAACGAGATGCACTTCTTAAGGAAGAATTTTTCTTTCGCAAAGACATCACAACCTGTGTGTCTCCTCCTGCTGCAACTTCTTGCTGCCAGACCAGTGATTGTAGTGATGTGTATACACCAATGACAATTGACCAGATTATCAATGGCAAGGTACCTTCTGAACACCCTTATATAATGTAGGGAGTGAAATGAGCATTTATTGTGTTGAATTACTTCCATAAGTCCAGTAATATAATAAGTTGGGTTTGATTTTATTTTGGTTATATAAGTGGAGGTTTGGTTTTTTATAAAACTGCCTGTTCAGATGTGACAATAAAAGAAGCCAGGACATTTAAGGAAATAGAACTTTAAGAGGTTTTCTGCATGAAACAAAAATCAAATGCTTAACATTTCTAAGTTCCAAGCAAGCAGTGATGTAACTGTACAGCTTCCATCTTAATTCCAGTCATGCATTAGGGCAAACATACTAACTCATATTTTGTATAAGTAAGTGATACACTTCAAGAAGGAAAACTTATGGAGTGTGTTTATTTTGTGATTAAAGTTGTTTGTCTGCAGTTGTATTCAAACATGGTTCTTTAAATCAGAATAAAAAATATCTGCCTCACTTGCACTTCTATGCTTCCGAGTGCAGCACAAATAACTTTTGGAACATAATATAACTGCACAGTTGAAATTACTATGCAATGTGGCAAAATATAATGAAATTTTAATAAAATAAAAATAAGAAGCATGAATATAGTTCTGGGGTAGGCAGCTAGAAGTGCACTGAAGTGTGATTTGGCTGTACAGTAAGGTATGGCCAGATGATGCTGCATTGTGCATCTTTTCTAGTGTACTTGCAGAAACCTCAAAATAGAACAGTGTCAGTGTAAGATTCTGTGTAAAGTTGGAGAATAACCTCTTTGGACACATGAAATGTTACTAAAGTTTGTGGGGATAAGGCTATGGCCCAAGCACAAACATTCTTATGGTGGAACATTTTTCATGAGGATATGTGAGTGGAAAAAATTACCCTGGCAGTGTATGACTAAAAATGACTTCCATGCCAGAACTGGTGGACATAGTACACAATTTATTTACAGAAGACTGCTGATTGACACTTGTGTAAGGAACGACAGTGAGTAAAGGAATTGATACGGTCCATAATTACCACAGACTTGGGCAAAAAAAGCGTGACAGCCTTTGTATGACAGTGCATCTTTGATGCAGCAATGAGTGTGATGACTTTTTAGCCAAATGTGGAGTTGCAATGCTGAGTCACCCCCACATTCTCCTGACTAGCTCCACTAAACCTTACATGGTGTCCTAATTTGAAATTTAGATTGATAGGTTGCCATTTTGACACAGTAATTTGCATTCAAAAGAATGTGAGAACAGACTTAATATTATCACTGAAGACATTTTGCAGGTGTTGTAATTATTCATATGAACCCTGTAATGAATGTATTTGGTCCTTTGGGATAGATTTGAAATGGTTAATGAACATATTTCTGTGTGCAGTTTTTTAATGTTTTGGTCTCAGTTCTTGCCGCATTGTATATTTGTGTGAATCATCATCATTATCATCATCATCATCATCATTGGCTCTACAGCCCTGGGTGGGCCTTGGCATCCTCATTTGTGTGAGTACAGCTTGCATGAAAAAATTTGTGCTCACATCAAGACTTGGACTAGCATATTTGAACTATGAAGAATGCTAATCTCCTACCCAGTCCACTTGGCTAAAAGTATGTGGATTTTGGAGTGCATTGTAGTCTTCAACTGCACTTTCCCACAGAACCTAGTCACATGTCTTCAGAAGTTAATGACAATTCATTTGGTTTATTTTTAAATTAGGCAGACACACATGTCTTGGTTAATAGGTACCTGGCATAATAATTGTAATGAATGGAAGGCAGAAAATAGGCACATGCACAGACAAATACAGAGACATTATGACTTACTGAAATTACAATGGCAGCTGTACAGTTATGTCACTTATGGTGTGGGATATAAGTTTTAGGTCATTGGTTTTTGTTGCACACAGTGTACCTAGACTACTTGAGAGTTATCATTGAGATTGCTGTTTTCCTCAGATGACATTTGGTAAATCAAAGGAACATTCACGACCAGTCATTCCTGTGTTAAAAGCAAAGCTGTATTTGGATAAAAATGGGAGCTGGAATAGTGTATTCAGTACAGTGACTTTGGCTAGAGGCTGGGTGGGCCAGGGTTCAATGCCTGCCACGAATAGGAGATCTTCTGTTCTCCAGAAATGTCTGTATTAGGTGTAGGGACCACAGTGCCTTGTATTCAGTGGGTGCTGAGGGCTCTTTCTTCAGGGTTAAAGCAGCTAGGGCATGAAGCTGACTTCTATCTCCCTCTAGCACCAGGGTTATCAATGAGTGGAGCTGTACCTCCGGTCGCCTTATATGCCTTCATATCATGAATAGGGACAGCCATGTCTTTACCTTTATGAGTATGTGAGTGAATGAAGTAATGGGTTCAAGTCTTCATTGGTCCTGATGCACTAAGGCCATTGTATAAGTATATATGTAATTGATTTTATGAGGTAAGGTGAGTAGTTACAGTATGGTTGTATAATTTGTTGATTAAAGCTTTTAATGCCCGTTTGATAAGGATAATGTGCTAAAATGCATTTGATGGGAAGAATGTTTTAGGTTTTGCCATTAATGTGCATTTGAAATGAATGTGAGTTAGGATTGGAAGGGAAGTGTTCCCAGACTGGAATGGGAATGAGTAGTATAAAGTGTGAAGTAAGTCTGGGGATTATGAGAAGTGAAGCTGGATGAGATGTGGGAGGATGAATGCTGGTAACTGGGAGTTAAATAGGTGACAGGCCTAAACACTTGAAATAGGTCATTTTTGTGTTGTTTGATTTAATAAAGGAAACTTCGTTGATACATTGCTTGCATAGTAAAGGTTGTTGTTTCAGGCAGATGAATTCCCTGGACTTATTCCTCTGATCAACAGTTACCTTAGTGGGATGGATGTTGATGCAGACACACATTGCACCATCCAGCAGTACTTGAAGTTGATCCAACGAAGGGCATCAGGTGACTTGCAGACCACAGCAAGCTGGATAAGACAGTTTGTCCGGTCACACCCAGACTACAGGTGAGCACATTATGCACGCAATTTATCAAGTGCAGTGATATATGTTTTAAAGCATTAGTACCATGTTATTCAAAATACAGTGGAATATTTTCTTTCAACTATTCCTCTGAACACTATATTTTCATATGTCTGATGTCATTGTGAGTGTGAAGTTAGAAAGAAAGAAAGAAAGAAAGAACTCCTGATTTGCTGAGCAGTTTGATTAATGGTATTTCCAATGGATAGGATATTTTTCTTATATGCAATTTATGGAACTCATTTTTGATAGTTTCTTCATAAAGGAAGCATTTGATGACTTTTGTGAATAAAATTACTTGTATGTGGTACCAGTCTCTGTGGGAGAATTCCGGTTACTCTTCTATACCCTACTTTTTTTTTTAAAGTAAAATACGTCAACGTCATCAAACCATACTAAGGCTCTTGTCTAGTGCTGCCATGGCAATCACATGGTGGCGAGTTCGCGAACTTAATTGTCCGACCACGTATATACATATTATTATATTAGAGTAATTGCCAATATAATTTGAGCTGTACAAGCTTCAAGGGTTTTCTCAATGCAAAATTGAGAAACATCTAATGTATAATTTCCAGGTTATACCTTATATAAATATATACTCCTCCTTCATAATGATTTTTACATGAGAAATTGAAGGCTAGTTGACAGTTCTGTGGGTTAAAAATTAAAAGATTCACTTCTATTGAGAAGTGCCCAGGTAAGCAGATAATGTGAGGATTAGGGTTAATACTTGATAAAATCATATTAGTTCTTCAATTTTATGCTTTAAACCTCTTATATTTTGATGAAATATAGTCAGTGAACTGTATGTGTTCTGCTAACTATTAAAATTAGGTTTTGATTTAGATCTGTAAAAAATAATTTCTATTTAATGTTTCCCTCCCCCCCGCCAGAAAGGTGTTGCTTTTTTCCCTTGAGGGAAATGCTGTGTAAATCATCTTTACAAGACAAACCAATTAGAGTTCCTAGATTCGTTTATATTACTGAGAGCTTCTGTTGTATTCAGGGGCTCGTGGCGGCTCACGGGCCACCAGTTGCAGTCCCCGCTTGATTATGTGCATGCATTTCTGCTTGTTGGTTTGGTATTCTTACAATGGTGGGAATGGAAGGTTTCTGTAACCTGAGTAGTTCTTGTGTGCTGTCTGAAAGGAGACGATGGCAGGGGTGCAGTAAGATATGGAGCAGATTGAATGTAACTGGGCAAGGAGCCAGAAAGAAGGGGGATACGTTCGAGACCAGAGGCCGACGATTTAGCAGCAGCAAAGGGCCTGATAGAAGAGTGGCAGTCCTGCACTCGTCTCCACACATGGACTATTCTGTTATACATTCAAGTGATTATTGAACCATTAGTATATGGAGATTGCCGTGGGCTTTGATTCTCTATCTGGAAGTGTAACCGACTAGATTATTCGGTACATCAGAGGAGTCATTTTTAATAAATTCTT
>Ga0123357_10014694_pt1 | contig 10230 bp, 3 predicted proteins | sample TergutEmb28metaG_FD_89873 | JGI IMG/M metagenome (GOLD analysis project Ga0123357, IMG submission 89873) | Embiratermes neotenicus P4 segment gut microbial communities from Petit-Saut dam, French Guiana - Emb289 P4 | ecosystem: Host-associated > Arthropoda: Insects > Digestive system > Gut ... | reverse complement strand
GCACAAAATTTTTGTTTTACAATAAGTTTATTTCATGCCTCTACATGTTTCGAGCACATGTGCTCATCATCAGGAGGTCAAACTTGCATTACACAGCCTCTGGTATCATCACACCTATAGGTGTGATGATACCAGATGATATTACCTATAGGTGTGATGATACCAGAGGCTGTGTAATGCAAATTTGACCTTCTGATGATGAGCATATATGGTCGAAACATGTAGAGGCATGAAATAAACTTATTGTAAAACAAAAATTTTGTGCATCAAGTTGGTTAATTACTGAGATAAATTAATGGAGTTATTTTCCTCATAAGACTCGAAGTACTGGAAGTTGAACTGTGCAAATTTTCTTCAATAACATTGAAAGATCATTTGGAACTTCCAGCGCTATTTTAGTCTCTCTGACTTAAAGGAAAAAACGCGGGTTCTTAGGGATCTTGTAGAGTTTGCAGATTCAAAGAACTGAGATGAAGATGAAACCCGTGATTCTGACAAAAGAAAGACAATGACCACATTAAATTGCCTTACTATATTCTACTTCCAAGTTTCTCTGTAGCTTCAGCTTTAAAATATCCTCTAGGCGAAGACGTTTTATGGATATGAGACTATAAAATCAATATATTTATGCGGTTGAACTGGAAGACATAAACTTTTGAGTGTTTCTATAGTAAAACCAACTAGATGCACCAATGTATCATATTTATTTCATTTTGGAATGATACTGTACATGTTTCAGACGGTCTTTCCGTCCATCATCAGGAGTTCAAGAAGGAAAGACCGTCCAAAACATATAGAGTGTCATTCCAAAATAAAATAAATTTGATACACTGGTGCATATAGTTGGTTTTACTATCGAAATATAGTATGACGCACGGCCCTATGATCGTCAAACTTTTAAGTGTTCTGCAAACCGTGAATACTTGGACAGATGAATGGTCAGTTAATACACGTTCTTCTATCATAGTATGTGCTAGGACAATTAAGTTCGCGAACTCGCCACCGTGTGCTTGCCGTAGCAGCACAGGACAAAAGCCTTAGTAACTGTGTTGTTGTTGATCTATGGCAGTGTCTTTCTGAGTGGCATCTTTTACTGTCTGCGTGTGTTTTGGTGTGCCGCCGCGAGAATGTCGGAGCTTGAATTAGAGCAGCGAACGTAATGGCTTGAATTGTAGTAAGTCTGCTTAAGTCCTGCAATTGAGTTATTTGAGTAACCTTGAATTGCCTAGGGCCAAAGTAAGCGTCATTCAATACAGGAGAACTTGTGCAATATTACCAGAAACAGAAGCGGGTTACGAAAGGGGCGCTATGAAGCGCAGATAATCTCTTTCACGTACCATGATTCTAATTGTCCTGTGACAAGACAGACTTGAAAATAATTTTGTATTTATGTCACCAGGTTCAATAGACAGCTTTCGGCTCAGAAGGTCTTACTTACTTACTCCATGGTGCAGAGTCCTTCTTTAGAAGCTAACTGGTTTGCAGCTAGTCTAGAAATTCCCCGCATTTCAAGGAACCCGAAATTTCATTACCGCACTCACAAGCGTCCGCCACCTGTCTCTATCCTGGGCCAGCCCAATCTAGTCTATATACCCACATCCCACCTCCTGGAGATCCATCCTAATATTATCCACCCATCTATGCCTAGGTCTCCTCAATAGTCTCCTTCCCTCCGGTTTCCCCACCAAGACCCTATACACCCCCTCTCCTCACCCATACACCCCACATTCCCAGTCCATCTCATTCTTCTCGATTTTATCACCCGCACAATATTGGGTGAGGAGTACAAATCATTTAGCTCCTTGTTATGCAGTCTCTTCCATTCCCCCGTTACCTCGTCCCTCCTAGGTCCAAATATTGTTCTCCAACACTCTCAGTTTCCTTTACTCCCTCAATGTCAGGGACCAAGTTTCACACCCATACAAAACAACCGGCAAAGAAAGGTCTGCATTTCAATTCCAAAAGAGCGACAATTTACCCTTTTCTTAGGGTCCGTGTGATGAGGTTAAAAATTTAATGAATTCTAAAAAACAAATTCTCTTGTATAACGCCTGATTTTGATTTATTATAGACTTGCGTTAATTATTGTAAATTTATTGCCTTAATAAATGTCACCAAATTCAGCCAATTTGTGACCGATTATTCAGAGTATCAAACGACATTTTAAAGAAAATTTTGTATGAATTAGTACATCGCCTTTAGCTCTTTAACCACCAGTGTTTACGTCACGTACCACGAAGTTTAATTTTAAAAAATTATACATTCTGGCAATGGAGAGTAGTTTTGTGTCTTGTGTGGATTTAAGACCAATCGGCGAGTATTTCCTTATACAGCGTAAACTAATTGGATTTTGTTAATGAGACGGAGAGCATTTTCTTCAAGTTACGAGCTGGGCCTTGCAGTAAAAGACGTAACGTATGTTCCTTCAAAGTTAAAAACACTAAGGAAGAGTACTTATATGATAGGACTAGGCATTTTGTGAAAAAGTCATGGACCCTAGTTTTAGGTAACACCTGAATGTTCTTTTTCTGGTTTTTACGTACAGTCGATTACTTATATTACTATAATAGATATGACCAACTTTTAAAAAATAACCTTGGATAATTTGCTGTATAACTATAAAATTGTTCAGAAATATAAGCAATTACTTTAGAATAAATTTCCGTTAGATTGAGTTATAATTAGAAATCAGCTACAGAGAGACGGACGAATAATCTTTTTTCACTAGTGTAACAGCCTCTAGTGGGAGAGGGACTCCTCGTTATCGAGGTTTAACGATCAGACTCAGAAACAAAATACACGATAGGACTCCTCTGTATGAGTGATCAGCCCGACGCAGAGTCCTCTATCTGACAACACAAACACTCATAAGGGACAGACATCAATGCCTCCGGCGGGATTCGAACCCACAATCCCAACATGGGATCGGCCGCAAGCCTAACCCTAAGACAGCGCGGCCTTTGGGATCGGCAGACTGATGACCGTACTGGCAAGAATAAAATACATTCCTCGGTTGCTTGTGAAAGGCGTTTTTGTGCAAGACGTGTCTACACCCACCTCCCAACATCTGCGACACGTAATGTAGGCGGTGTATACAACGCTGCCTGTCGTGATACATGCGTGCCCGCGACGCCCTCTACCGCAGACATACAGACTCTTCACTGACGTCAGCACTTGCATTGAATTCTTACATATTCTCCCACTCTAGTAACCGATTTACATGAACACCTGCATATTAATATATTACAAATATGACCAACTGAACATGCTAACCTCACCTCTTGTTTCTTTAATATTCTTGTTTTTTGCGATTTCTTGATAAGACTTCTGATTTGTGATTACAATCCGAACTTAAAATCACTGAGGTTGTTTTCTACCCTGACTGAGGTTTTTCGTGCTTTTTCCTAAGTTGTAAGGCTAATGCCAGTGTAAAACCCGCAAAGACGGGGCACGGCCCGCACTCTTCCAAACTTTTTGTGTTGTTCTGTGTATTGTGTGTGTGTGTGTAAATGTGTACTGTACTGCTGCCACCGGGTGACTACACAATTGCAGTTAACAAATATATAATTATTAAAAAAAGGGTAAATTTCTTCCTAGAAGAAACCATGAAGATCCAGAAGGGGAGTAGGCGTATAGCTCTACTCTTTCTTTAACCCTTTAAAAGAAGAATAGCAGAGAGCTGTATTTAAAGACCCAGTTCGTACCGCGTAGTAAACACTTTTCATCTCGATCATAAAAACCAACCAGTTTATGTTGTAAGTGGCACAAGTCGTTGTTTGCTCTCAGATAAATACAAAACAAATAAATAGAGTGTGGGCAGAGCGTACAGTTGTTGAATGTTAAACTGGTGGTGCATCACGTAACCAGTAGGCTTTAAAAGTTTAACATTGGGGTGGGTGGTAAGCGCCACTCCTTGACCGGTACGCACTGTATGGGATGCCGGTTCTGCCCCAAGGTCGGTCTGAACGGGTGAGGAAAATCTCGTCCTGACTTGGATTCGATTCCTGGGCCGTCCCGACCTTAGCGAGTAGTTATACCGAACTGTGCTATTACGGATCACGTTTCTTATTTAACAAAGGAATTATTTTTTGTTAATTTGTGCCCCAGCAGTTTCGGGTACACTAGTCCGAAGAGACTCTGCATACCGCATTTTCATACACAGAGCTGAAATATTGTCCGATATAATTTTGAAGTAAACAAAGTATTTTTGATGTTTGAATATTGGTTTCCCGTGTTGCAGAACGTCAGTTACATAGATATCAGTATACCTAATGATGTAATACTTCAGCCAACATTAGCAGGACAACACAGATTCTATGTCACTTGGTTATTCAGCAAGAGACCACTTTACACGTAGCCAGTCAGTAAGCTGTTCTGTATGACGGCTTACTGCCATTTCTTGCTGACATTTAATTGTTTGTTAAGCCTTGTTTATCAGAGTTTAGACAAGTAGTGTTCTTTACTATTATTTTCCGGCTATTCTTCATGCTATTGCAGTGTTACAGACATCATAACTTGAAAGAGATTTCGTGAGGTTTCTGCATAAATCATGACTGTTTTTAAAACTATGGTTTTTTTCTTGGCTTGATTTAAAAAATTCCCTCCTATAATACAGCAAAGAAGGAGACTTCGGGGAGATAACTGTTGATAGCAGGAGGCGTTCGTTGCTTACAATTTTTGTTATTACAACTATTATTATTATACGATATGGATGTCTCTTGTCACAGGCTTTTTCTCCCAGGTACTTCTCTTGAACTAGCGTTGATCCCAACCGCTCAGGATTCAAGCTTCACACTGCAGTACTTTCCGTATTACGTGTGATGTTCCAAGTATAGCTGTCTTTTGTAGTGAATCTATCGAATGTTTTCCTAGTACAGTTTCCAAATTTTTCCTTAGGCTTCTCGTTACTATTCCAGTGGTTCCAATTACTACTGGTATAGATGTACATTTCAGGTTCCATATTCGTTGGTCTTCTATACATAAACTCTTGTATTTTAACGTCTTTTCCGCTTCCTTTTGCACAACATTTCTGTCTGTATATTTCTATTATTATTATTATTATTATTATTATTTGCGGTTTTCTGTAAAGACAGGAAGTCACGCAACGATCTCAATCAGGGGCGTCCGATTTTCTACAGATTGACTTGCCGAATACGCTATATTGCAATTTATACAGGATGCTTTGCGTGACGAAAATGAAGATTCTAGAGATGAAGCCAATGGAAGGCGACCACTTAATGTGCTAAGAACGTGACAATAGGATGAAATTAGGGAAGTAGGTTTTATAAATTGGTCTTGGGTTCATTGAGAAATTTATAGTCTTTCGTGCGAGCTGGCATATAAGGTGAGCCATAATAGTGTTGCAGATCTGCTGCTGCTGCTAATGCTGCTGCTACTACTGCTACTAATACAAATACAAATAATAATAATAATAATAATAGTAAAAGGATAGTCACAGAGATTATGTAATATCCGTTACTTCTTTGCATAGCGCTATCTTGGTAACTGAATACTTAACCAAACCAGGTACTGTGTTTTCGGGCGTTCCATTTCAGTGGCTGCTTTAGTGCTTCTTTCTAAATCGACCGAGAAATATGGAAAAATTTCGGAAGTGGCGCTTTGACGTTCCTCAGTTTTTTTTATTTCACATGACAAAGCCGGTTCTCATATCTACGGTAATGGAAAACAACTTTCAAGTTATTATGCATTCATACACGAAATTTCCACTTCAGCCGACTGAAGTATATTTTAGGGAGGTCTGAATATATCCACAGGCAAAGAAACATTAGGAAAGATTACAATTTCCAGTCATGAGTCCCTACTTTTTATGCCTCTTCCGTCTTCGGATTCATACCTCTCAAAACAAGCATAATCTCTTTATCGTGGTAGCTTCAAGCATGGATCGTGGGTCTCAGTAGACGCCAAGCCTCAGAAGGGAAAAACACTCCGGTGAGGCCACAGCTGTTGTATCCATATAAGAGAAAGAAGTGAGAACACATTTAAATGGAGAACAGGCACGTGTTCCTACAGCGTAAGCGTTATCACGTGGTACGCAAATTTACCCTTATACGTAGATACCAGCACGAGATAGGGTTAATATTTGTTTACCTGAATGAGATGGGCTGGGTATGTGGCGCGTATGGGTGAGGATCTCCAGGCGGTAGGATGTGGGTATATGGACTGGATTGGGCTGGCCCAGGATAAGAACAGGTGGCAGACGCTTTTGAATGCGGTAATGAACTTTCGGGTTCCGTGAAATGCGGGAAATTTCTTGACTAGCTGCAAACCAGTTAGCTTCTCAAGAAGGACTCTGCACCATGGAGTAAGTAAGTAAGTTTGTTTACCTGTCCCCAGCTATTGTAAGGAATGACCTTGTAAATGGCAGTCATCTGTCGTGTTCCGTACACAAGGTTATTTTTTGTGCAATCTAAAACTTCAGGCAGAAACAAACTTTTCTTTCTAAATTAACGGATTAGGCCGTGAATTATTACTTTATTTGCCTATATCGTCTTCGGTCTGTCATTCGTTTTACTTTCCCTGTACATTGCCAGGCATCTTTGTATACTCCACATCATTCATTTTCCACACACATTGAACTGGTTTTGTTTTCAGCACATCATTTATCCTTTCAACGTCAAATAAACATTGGAATTTTTTTAGAAAGAAAAGATAAAAATTTATTTTTTGATCTTACGTGGAACAATTGCATCGCGTATATGTTTTGTGTATTAACGTACCTATAAGCTTACTTTGGCAACAATTGTGTGTTGCATAGAATTAAGTATAACAGTTGTAATGGTTCAAATCAAAATTTAGGACATTTGCTCGCATTCCGGTGTTTTCTGAAGAAATTTCCAACATGAATATAATTTCTCTGTATTCGTCCTTCCCACCGTCAGAACTAAGAAGCTGTCAGGAAGCCCTAACAAGAGAACGGCCTGACTCATTCTGGTTAATAAAGTGGTTGGCCCGACGGCGTACTGTCTCTGGCAGTGGCTAAGGAATTACGAAGCCCACTCGGTTTCCAATTTAGTGGATACGGTAGACAAATATGACCAAAGATTAACAGTCCACTCACTCTTGTCCAATTCCCATGTTTCAGAATAAGAGGTCCTTCGTCTAGATCCCAGAGAAGAGACGAAGCAGAGATAAATGCGAACAGGAATCAATTTCGTTTTGATTTTGCCTTTAGGGTTTTAGCTATGAATTGTCTCTTTAATTATTAATTATTGTTTTTACAGATTTTGGGACCTCAGTTCTCTCCCATACAATTCGGTAATGATTTTTTTTTTTTAGCTTTCTTCCTATTCTTCATGTTTGTACCGTGCATCAATGACGTTTAAAACACTTTTATCCAACAGATGCACAAATATATAATTCGTAGGTACAATTAGAGTAATTATAAAATATTTAAAATTGCTCCAGCGTGTTTCGGATCACAATGGGTCCATCATCAGGTAGCTTTTTCCCGTGCTTGGCTAAAATTACAGTAATGGTATTTTTAAGGCTATTTTCACGTCTATATAACTATACATACTCTTGTACTGCTTCGTACTATTATTTTCACTCGCCTACGATCTGCTGTATGTCTTTAGCAACAGTCAGCGTCATTAAGTAAGACAACTCTCTCACACTTGCTTCAGAATTAAGTTTAAATAAAATTTTATAAATGTTAATTCTTTATTTAAACTTTTAAATGCCAAGTTAAATCCCATCTGTTATTTGCTGGCATTACTACGAGCTCACCATATTCTGCACGTTACCAGGATAAGGGTTAAGAATATTTTATTTATGTAATTTATTCCTTTTTGGGTAATTCCCCGGCGTCTGAGTTCTAATTGTCGACGTTTCGGAACTCACTATCGGTTCCATCTTCATAGGCCTATGAGGATGGAACCGATAGTGAGTTCCGAAACGTCGGAAATTAGAACTCAGACGCCGGGGAATTACCCAAAAAGGAATAAATTACATTTAGAACACGGCGAAAGCTTAAAAACAAGAATATTTTATTTAGTTTTGACATGTGTTACTTCAAGTTATACTGTAATTTATTAGGTACTTGCATTCTGAAAACGGCCGTTAAGATGAATATTACTGACTTTTCAATAATTCTCATTCTTTGTTTTCTTAACATGCTTTATTGCACAAGCATAAAAATTAGACTTAATTTAATTTCGTTACCCTCTACTCTTACCTTGCAAATTTTTGTTTGTACTAATTTTTTTATAAAAATACTTTTATTTTTAAAACAGGAGAAACTGACGTTTATGTAGATAAAACATACCAATCACTTCGTATTTGTTGAGGGGTATAAGATGTCGTCCTTTATTTTTTGTTCACGATGGGAACTAAAGGAGAAGGATGGATGAACTTTACTTTTGTATGAATCCATACATTTAACACATTGAGTACCAGAAAAGACATACATAACCTGTAATCAAGACTGGTTTTACATACAATTATAATTCTATTAAAAATTTTTCAGGGAAAGTGAAAATATTATACTTAAATGACCACAGTATGAGTCATTTTATTGTTCCAAAAGTATAAATATTTAGTTGAAAATGAAAAAGAATGATTTATCTACCCTAAGAATGAAAGGCTTTAAAAGTTGCCATTGTTCGTTACATGCTCGTGATATTTTATTTTAAGCTTCCACATAGGTGGATATTTTAAGTTCTTTACGTTGAAATATCGTAAATAATATATATATCATATTTTACTGTTAATAACAGCATAAAATATTTTTTTGCTTATTGTACTGTTAATGTGCGTTACGGTAAGTATAAAGCGAACCACACCAACCCATTGAAACTCCACGCAAAAAATACAACAAATGAAAGATGAAAAAACCATTGCGTCATAACCAGAACGTACAAGTAATGACACAGAGGCGTGTTTCCTTTTGTATATAATCAAGGTCATAAGTTATATTCGCTTCCTGCCTCCTGGCGATTTCTTGTCCGTCAAGCGTTGTGACTCTAACATAGGGAAGGTCAGCCACATTGTGATACACACTCAGGAAATTCCAAGTGATCTATTCCAGTAGGTTAAACCTCAAACGAATGTATTTTACTCCTGTGACTAAATGTTGCTTAGAAGAAAGACCGTACAAACACCTTTCCCTAAGTGCGTCGTGGACAAGAGTAATTTACAAATTTTTATATTTTGTTGACCGTGCATCCTAATATAATTAAAGTCTTTCTTACCAACTTGATGCACGTGTTCATTATTTTAATGTATTTATTTACATGTTTCGAGCCCTATTATGCTCATCTTCCAGAGGAGAGTTGTCCTCCCGTAACCTGTGAACTGAACAGTCACCCAAAGAGAGTGACGATACCAGATGCTGTACTAATACAATTGTCCTCCTGAAGATGAGCAAAATATTTCTCGAAACATGCAAATAAATTTATTAAAATAAAGAATTTATGCATAAAGTTAGTAAAAAAAGACTATCAGTACTTTACAAATAATTTCAAAAGCAGTAGATTACAGAACTGTGATGAATAACTATTATCTTAGCAATTTTACGTTACACGTTTTAATCTTCAGACTTGACAAGATAATGAATTTTAAAGCCAATATACAGGGTGATTCAAAAAGATGGACTCAATTCAACAGTAAACGGCCCCTCAACAGAAGCCGGACAGTTGGTTGCGGTATTCCATGTTCTCTGCTCTCTCTATAGGTTGACTTGCGTGGGCTACGATCAAAATTCTCTTGAATTCGTCTCACGTTCTCCTCTAATACACGTGGTCGGCCGGAGCTTTTGTCTGTAAACAGACAGCCTATTTATATATAGGGTCAAGTATGTGACGTGTGCACACGTCACATACTTGACCCTAATAAAATTACAATAGTATAATAGACATAAATCAAGTTAGGTAAATGTTACGAATCACAGCACACACTGTAAGCCATCTGGGATCCCAAATGGGCGCAACTACACTCTAAAGAACTTCATGGTTCTTAGCTTAGCCTGAGAATGACTTTCTGAGTCGAAACATGTCGCGTTAGCTTTAACTCATGCCTTTATTATACAGTTGCGTTGACGGAAATATATATGAATAAAGTGAATATATAGAATCAATACACAACGGGATGACTTCAATCAAAATGTGTTGGAAGAGGTGGTGGGGGTGGTGGTGGTGGTGGTGGTGGTGGTGGTGGTGGGGGGGGTGGTGGTGGTGGTGGTGGTGGTGGTGGTGGTGGTGGGGGTGGTGGTGG
>Ga0123357_10014692_pt1 | contig 10231 bp, 8 predicted proteins | sample TergutEmb28metaG_FD_89873 | JGI IMG/M metagenome (GOLD analysis project Ga0123357, IMG submission 89873) | Embiratermes neotenicus P4 segment gut microbial communities from Petit-Saut dam, French Guiana - Emb289 P4 | ecosystem: Host-associated > Arthropoda: Insects > Digestive system > Gut ... | reverse complement strand
GCTTTTTAACTTTGCTTTAGAGTACGCCATTAGGAGGGTTCAGGTAAACCAGGATGGATTGAAACTAAATGGTACACATCAGCTTCTGGCTTATGCCGATGATGTTAATATACTGGGAGGAAGTATACATACGCTAAAGGAAAATGCAGAAGCTTTAGTAGCTGCTACTTGGGAGATTTGACTGGAAATAAGTGCGGATAAAACTAAGTACATGGTCATGTCTCGAGATCAGAATGCAGGACGAAATCACAGCATGAGGATTGATAATAGTACCTTCGAGAGGGTGGAAGATTTGAAATATTTGGGAACAACTTTAACACATCAAAATTCTATTCTGGAAGAAATTAAGAGCAGACTGAGGTTAGGAAATGCTTGCTATCATTCAGTGCAGAATCTTTTGTCTTCTAGGTTGCTATCCAAAAATTTAAAGATTAAGGTATATAGAACTATAATTGTGCTGGTTGTCTTGTATGGGTGTGAAACCTGGTCTCTGACATTGAGGGCGGAAAGGAAGCTGAGGGTGTTTGAGAATATGGTGTTGAGGAGAATATTTGGACCTAGGAGGGTCGAGGGAATGGAGGAGATTGCGTAACGAGGAGCTAAATGATCTGTACTCCTCACCCAATATTGTACGGGTGATAAAATTGAGAAGAATGAAATGGGCTGGGCATGTGGCGCATATGGGTGAGGAGAGGGGGGTGTATAGGGTCTTGGTGAGGAAACCGGAGGGAAGGAGACCACTGGGGAGACCTAGGCGTAGTTGGGTGAATAATATTAGGATGGATCTCCAGGGGGTGGGATGTGGGTATATGGAGTGGATTGGGCTGGCCCAGGATAGAGAGAGGTGGTGGATGCTTGTGAGTGCGGTAATGAACCTTCGGGTTCCATAAAATGCGGGGAATTTCTTGACTAGCTGCAAACCAGTTAGCTTCTCAAGAAGGACTCTGCACCATGGAGTAAGTAAGTAAGTGGGGCAGTTCCTCACTTGGCTGTCCCATTTACATTAGCAGAATTTAGTGCACTGCCTCACAGCCCAATCAGTATTCCTAAGACATTTAGTTCAGCGCACATATTCCACCGGTGTTCTTCAAAGCATTATTCTTTGCAGCAAAACCTGAAGGTCCTTGTATGTTTCTTTCATGTGAACTGCATGAGCCAGTTAGATAGAAGGGAACTTATTTCCACTGTGGAGTAACACAATGCCTTCAAACTGACCTTACATGAATCAACGAAATGCCTCCATTGCTTAGAACATGTGTTAAGGTTGCAATTCTTCCATTAATTCTTGATGTTATTGCAGTACATCAGACCACCATCAACTGAGTAATATGTTGCCATGTCTGACTGCCTGTTCCTACAAAATGATGCTATTACATCTTTCTCAAGAAGACTCCACTGCTTAAACCATGATCCAAGTAGCTGAGCCTTTGTTTTGTCACTGTGATAAAAAATTCAGTGTGTTTAACGTGCCTCGAATTTTTGTGTGATAATTGGGACACTAAACAGCTGGAAGACGGCCTTTCAGTTTGAGATATAGTTTGAGACAATATTTGTCTATGGATTTAAGTTACTTAAGTAAGTAAAAATAAGCAAACAACATAGCAGAAGTTTGGCAAAGCCCCAGATTTTGGTTTCTGGCCACTGAATTGAGGTATGAACTGGCATCTCTAAAGGGAAGGTGATAAAAACATTTTATACACACATTCAAGTTTGTAATCCTATTCCCAATGAAACTCTATCAAAATTACGTCAGGGAGGAAAATGATGCCATCCAAAGCTCAGCGTATCCACTTGTTCAATGGTATGATAATCAACGAGTACCAAACTGGAAAATATGTTGAAGGAGGTGACTGTGGCCTTACTTTAGGTAATACCCTGAAATGGGTTTGGTGGTTCTGAGGAAAATCACAAAAGCCTGCGTCAACATATCTAATCCCTGTGGGATTATATGAAGCTCAGATATCCTAATAAGTAACAAGAGTGCTACCCAATCTGCATAATGCCTGGTTAACACCACCTGTTCCTAGGATAAAATACTAATTGTCCATTACATATTTGCTCCCTCATAATGATCTGCATCGACTGAAACATTCTGGTGATTAATTAAAATATACTTAAAACTAATATGTGTAACATTACAGTATTCTTTTAAGTGTCATACTGAAGTACATGGTGAGAGAATCAATTTAAGTTAGATTTTACAGTCTCACGACAGTAAGTATCAACATTACAGTCTTCTGGGATGTGACACCTACCAATGGCATCACGTCTAGAAAGACAATACGCCTTGAGCACTTTTAAGGTGTATAATGTAGCTGTTCTAGCAGAAAAGTCAGCCTCTTGAAGGATGCATGATAAAAATTTGTTCACACAATTTCTGTACTAAAATATGGGTGCAAGATCCTGACGCCTGACTCCTTCCACTCCCTGCATGTCTCAGTGTAATTTGTCTATGATGGGTACATCACGTAGAGCCAAGTGTCATTCTACTGTCTTTTCAGGTTACATACTTATCATATTACATGGCCCCCCAACACAAACCAGCTACAGGCAGGGCTTGTTTTATGTAATTTCTCTTTGCATGATTTCACTTTAATGAAACTTGACAATTAACACCACCTTTCAAATTTACGTGATAATTTTTTATTTAACGTGATTGGGCATAGATGCTCCATCGTTGCACCTATCTTCTGTAGCAGACCAGCAGAAACTGTTGTCACTGTCACGCCATCAGTCACGTGTATGGATTACGTTGATATAAGCAGGCAGCTCCTGTAGTTGCCTCTTCAAAAGCATTGGATTTTGTTACCAAAATGAGTGACAAAAGTAAATCTACATCACCTAGTGCAATCCAAGTGAAAAATAGGAGAAAGACAATTTTTGAAGAGAAATTAGATGTAATAAGCTGAGTTGAAAAAGGTGAACGAATTGTTGACATATGCTGTAATGTTAGACTCACACATAACTGTGCACATACAATTCGTGACAATGCTCACAGAATTAAAGAAAGTGCTAGCCCAGAACTAAAGTGTTTGTGCAGCAAGACTACTACACTCCTATCAGAACGCACCATGCCAAAAACTATAGATACGAGTCTCCTTACATATCTAATGCATTAAAAATAAATAAATATATTATATAGAAATGTATGAATGGTATGTAACCAATGCATACATACTATATATACAGTACATATATACTCTACACGTCCATTTTCCACTAGCAGTATAGTGATAAACTATATACAATTAGGTTCTCAACCTCCTTACCCCCAGGAAATACGATGCTTTAAATGATAATTATGTGTTTGATTCATGTGATGTTTTTCAGGAATGTAGCCCTGATGTAAAACAAGACTTGCCTGTAGTTCATCTGGTGTTCAACCAAAGAAATAGCAACACATTCTTCAACAAACACACACACAGAAGATAAGTGTATTCATTTAACTTCTCAAGCTAAAACAGAGCCAACCATTTCATCTAAAACTCTTTCTCCTGATTTACATCATGCCCTGATGACCCCCAAGGGTTGAATATGCACTCAATATAGAAAAGAGTGCCTGAAAGTTAATTGAGAAAAAGAACAACCCATTCATCTTGACCACGTATTCTTGGTTAGACTGTTCTTCTGTCATTCTTCCACTTTTCTCTTTCTTAATTAAAAATAAAATCATAGTATTTTGCTTGTACAGTATGTACTCTTCATAATATACACAAACATTACAGGATATACACACACACACACACACACACACACAAAAGCATGTACTTCATAGATGACTTAAGGGATTTTCAATAGTAAGTGCTAAGCACTGCCTATGAAACGTAATTCCCGCATAAGATGCAACTCCACCTTATCTGAATAAAGGAGTAACTGTACTAAATAACTTACCATAATAGCTCGCAAACCACGTGCACCAGTTTTCCTCTCCATAGCCTGTCTTGCAATGGCCAACAATGACTCTGGCGAGAATGTCAGATCAACCTAACAACCAGGCCACATAACATCAATTTGTTAAATGTCAATTGAAGCAAAATCTGCATCTTTTATGTACAAGGGGTGTATAAAAAGTCAAGAGACTGGCACTGTTGCACAGCTACAATAATATGGATCAAGAACACACATGCACCACACTATAGCCTGAAATGTGATGAGTCACTGCTACCAAAATGTAGCTTTTTCCAGAGCAAAACCCTAACTTATCACCCACAATCATCTGTACACCTTGGTACATACATTATGTCAGAATCAAAACAACATCTAGCTGTTCAGAAACAAAAACTCACCTCACCTGAAGAAATATCTCATGTTGCTTTCATCTGTGCAAGTGAAGCTTATGTTTTCTGACCTCAAGGCATAATTCTTTAGCAAGGGGTACCACAGTAGGACACTATGAATGGTAAATACAAGACAAGACAAGAAAAACACCTTTCCAAAATGCACTTTAGAAAAACCCAAATTCTAGATGTGACAGTGGAGTTTCCTTCAATATAATAAGTGACCATATACTGTCTGAGTGACAATACTGTTATAAAATTCATACAAACTTTAAATCACACATCAGACATTAGAATGATAGATCCCTTTTGGTCATCACGGGTGTGCCACTTACAAGGTACATAATAAAGGGTGCAATATGTATCCATTCCATAACACTGCTCAATTTTTAACCTAAGTCTAACATACTGGTTTACCTGCTTTGACACATATAACTCAATATGTGATTTGTGACAATTCATCAGCATGGCAGACTTACATACGTTAAGAATACAGTGGTGACAAAATGTGTGGTGCATGAAAAAAATCTTATTTCCTTGGAAACCACCATGCCTTCAATGTAATTTCCTGCCATGTGATGAACCTTGAACCCAATCTCTGGGAGCTGACAAATGACATCAGCAGACCAGTTCTTGATGATACCAGCAATAGGCCACCTTATTGCTCACATTACCCACAACATTCTCCTCAATCGAGTGCCTTCATATTTGGAAACAGACTGAAGTGACGAAGAGATTAGGAATGCTGTTCCAATATTTCCCACCGCCATCATGTTGCAAAGTGTTTCACAGGTCTTGCCAAATGGCAGCACACACTACCATGCAGCATAGGTAGTGGGGTACCCACAACAAAATGTGACCAGTTATGGAAAAATATTCTCCAGAAACTTCAGGAGAACTCTGCATTCATAAATAGGTACAGGTATTTAGTCAATAATACAACAAACATTTCTAATGATGTTTATTACAGGATGATATCAACTACATGTTTCGACCTATTCCGGCCATCATCAGGTTTTCATCCGAAAGAGTGTTAGTGTTTAGAAGATTTATGCGGTTATGTAACGATGGTGAGATCTCATCATCTGTGGTTTTGGTTATTACTACTATTAAGAGATGTGGTTGGGGGGGGGTTCTGTAATGTGGGTATTGTGCTGACTTGGGAGTGCAATGCTCGCGTAGGTGTCTTGTGCTGCAACGAAAATAGACACTTATGTGAGCATTGCACCCCAAGTTAGCACAATACCCACATTACAGAAGCTACCAGCCACATCTCTTAATAGTAGTAATAATCAAAACCACAGATGATGAGATCTCACCATCGTTACATAACTGCATAAATCTTTTGGATGAAAACCTGATGATGGCCGGAATAGGCCGAAACATGTAGTTGTTATCATCCTCTAATAAACACCGTTAGAAATATTTGTTGTGTTATTGACTAAATATCTGTACCTATTTATTTATACACACAACAGGGATGGCACATTTCAGAATTCTGCATTCATAGTTTGGCTCCCTGAGACCTTATGGTGAAAAATGACACCATCGATACCATACATGATAACAAGCATCATTTTGACTCCACTCAGTTCCTGGAAAAGTTTGCATACATGTGAGCAGCCTGGATGTTGCTATTTGTTTGACTTCTATTTCAGTTTGGGATCACAAACCTGTGCCCAGGTTTCAGCAAGGGTATGACAGGTACAGAAATGCTCACCTTCATTGTGGTACCATTCAAGATGGAGTTTAGCAGTACATATCTGTGCCAGTTTTGAACTTTCATACAATGGTGTGTGACATGATGAAATTGTTCACATTTTGGTGACGTCTCTAACAATGTGATCAACAATGAAATGACTTAACCTAACCCCCATGGCCAACTGGCATGTTATCCAATGCCTGTCCACTTCCAGCAGCTTTACAAGCTGAACCTGCTCATTTGGGATGGTGGTTCAGCCTCCACATAATACCCAGGATCATTCCAACTACAATGAATTGTTTCATCACCATGCAGCAGTTCAGTTTGGTTCAGTAACATGGTACCAAAAACACACTCAAATCAACAGTCTGCTCCAATTACTTTGCACATATCCATCTACTACAAATCATACAATGAAGTTATTATGACCATTCTACAACATACTGGAGATGATAAAAGGGTTACATGACTGTTGTATGCAACACTGAACTCCCTGATGATGGGCCATTGAGCCCCAAACCACGTAGAAGTTGACATATTAAAAAACTGCTGTAATTCTAATGAACTGTGTTCATTTGTTTGCTAACATTGCAACAAATGAATCATAATGAATAGAATGGAAAATGTTAAAAAAAAATCCCCTCCTGGACCTTACAGGCATGACAGTGATAGCATATATTTCTAACATTGCCTTTAAAGCTGTATACTGTGCAAATTGTTGCTACGAATCCATTCTGCACATCTGACGGCAATACTTGTTTTGCTCAACCCACATATAGTGATGATGCTCTTGGATCACATTACTTCATGTGTTAAAATTTTATGCTTGTTAAACTGCTGGCAAAAGCCCAGGAGCACCAGATCAACGTGCACCATCTTTAATCTGGTCTTGTACAATTATAATGACTCTGCTATAAGAGGTACAAGAAAGTTATGCATACATTCCCATTTGTTCATTTAAAAATAAGCTATACCCTCACATTACAAGCAACAGATGTGTTAAAATACCTTTTGTAATTTTCTATCTATCTTTATAAACAGAGTAAGGAACTTGGCACTTACTTTGTCCATACTAAATAACATCTGATACTGTGGCACCAAAGCATTGCGAGGTTCAGTGAGTATTCGAACTAGAAGCTCTGTATTCAATGAATGGAATGGAACTAGAACCGGAAACCTGCCCACAAATTCCTGCAACAAGCCACATGTTACAATTAGGTTTCTGTGTAACACAACAGCCTCCAATAGCAGTCAGGCATATGAAAGTAAAACAAATCTTCAACTTGGACAGTTATGTCAACCAGCACCCAGCGTTAAATGACTGATACTGGTACCAAATGGAGGGAAACTCACCGGAATCATGCCAAATTCTATTAGATCCCTAGCCTCTACTTGTTTGAGGTATGCATCCTTCTCTGCATTATCCTCTTCAGCTGATGTGGCTGCACTCTGGTGAGCCTGATCTGCTAGTGATGCAGCACGTCGACCAGGCGACTCACTGGCAGGCACACCAAATCCAAGGTACTGCAATAAAGCATACCAACACTGAAGCAAACAATATTTAATACAAAATACAGCGGTCATCTTCAGCAAACACTACAGCAGGCCCACTCAACCCAAAATTTGTGGACATGTTGGCTGTAAAAACCATGATATGCTGCCTGTGGAGACATTGGAAATGAGAAAACATCTTTTAACCCTTCTCCTGTCAAGGCAGAAAAAGAATGGAGGAGCAACTTTTAAAACTTGTGAGAGCTGTTAATTTATGGGTAGGCACTTCATAAAAATAAGTTAAAAATAGTGATACCCTAGCCTAGGTTGTGAATTGCATTTCTTTTAAATTGGTCCTATTATTATTATTATTATTATTATTATTATTATTATTATTATTATTATTGGTGTATTTTTTTACTGCACATGATGTATATAAAATACACTGGTAAAATTATACATATAATTATTCAATCTTCATTCTATGTACTGCATTTTATGTTGCCCGCATGGAGACCAAACTTCACCAAAGTTGCCCACACCACATAAAAGGTTGGGCAGGCCTGCATGACAGTATCCACTAAGCATACACGTAACTTGGCTAATAACAATGCGGTGGCAAAATCGACCATAGTTATTAGATACTTCAATTTGCAAAGGAGTCAATTTAGAAAGAGGGGGAAGATTAGTTTGAACCAGTCTGCAATACATACACCACTTTCTCCCACTCGCACTCCAAATTTTTTTATCTGCCCCTCTTCAACTCATAGTCAAAAGGAAACTATTCTTAGGTAGAAAGAAATGTTGGGAGAGAAGACATGCCCTCCCCCCCCAGTTAAACCTATGCCACTAAATATTGTACTTATCTTCCCCACCCCTCAAAATCTTCAATTTTCAGAATACTTACACAGACCATGGATCTGCAGATCTGTACTTGTAATGAAACAACACTTATACAACAGACAATGTGCGTCAAACAATACAGATTGTAAGATTAACCCTTTGGCCAGAATTAAATGCCTGGTGGGAGCTGAATAAGAAAGGCCATTACATGCCGTTACTGAAACCTGATACTAGGTGTTTTGGGCACCTCATTTCATGGCAGGCTTATGTGACATTAGGTGGCAAAGGGTTAATACAAGGGTCACAAACTGTAAAATCCTGTTTTTAGCAGGCACATCCTTGGATGACTCACATGAAGGTGACAACAGCACATATTTAACTTTGTGAGATTTAAGGTGATCATGGTGGTGTTGGTGAAAACAGATTTCATCTGGGATCTGCTATGTGTGATTACCAAGCCTCCCCCCTCCCATTTTTCAGATGATGAATTGGGAAAAAAATTAAAGTTGTTTTATAAGGTGATTTAACTTTCTGATCAGATTCAGTAAACTTAAATAGGAATGGTATGAGACATATGGATAATTTGTACAAATAATAATGACAGTACAATGGAAGAAGGTTGTCTGTATTAGTTGATGTTGTATGCACACATTTAATTTTGAAGTTCCTATTTTCTAACTGTGTAGGAAGGCTGTTGTTTAGATAAGTGCTTACTTTCTCATTTTTCCGCCGGCTGATAAGCCTGTCCAGGCCATTGTATGCACCTGAAGCAACAAATAATATATTTGTTGTGTCAACTTGAACAGTTTCTCCACGTAGTTTACGAGGCGAGTTTCTCTCTGGTACATTTACAATAGTACCTTCCAACATCTGTTAACATAACCAAACATTAATATACATTAAGATTTTTGTAGGTATAAGTTGGCTGTCATTTACAGGAATCATTCTCAAATTATTCAGCATGGGTCAGTGTGTAACAAACAAGAATATTCTATTACAGCCTGGCAGATCACATACATATGATGACCCCAAGTTCAGCACCATTCTTAATACCAGCCAGGTACACCTCCTGTGAGGACAGCATACCATGCCACCTCACACATGGGCCTCTCAGAATAAGTATATAGGACACAAAAGTTCAGCACAAAAGAGATTATATCTGACCTCTGAAGATATACCATGGTAAACCATCATAGGTTATTTAAGCAGCGTTGTATTGACAGAGGAGTCTACTAGGATCAAATAATATTACACGACGACTACGTTTACAGCAGCAGACAGAATGCAGAAGCAAGTGGCCATTGTCTAAGACAGTGTCCTAAGAATTCATCCAGAATGACTGTCGAAAACAGCCTTAGGACTATTAAACCATAAGCAATGGTATAAAGGGTGAGACCTGACAGTACTTATACACATTCGAACAGTCTTAAGCTAGAGATACAATGTTATAATAATCTCAATCCACAATCATCTGTCATAAAATTACAGGAGACATAGGTAACCTTTCAGTGCCAAAGGCTCATAATCTCACTTATTACGTCTTTTGACATTTCTAAATGCCTGCAAAATTGAATCATGTCCCATATACAAACTCCAGGACCAAACTCTCCCAATTTTATGTTTATTGGACCGTGCATCATCTTGATAGTTGAGTAAAGAGAGACCAACTTGATGTCATTTGCTTTATTATTTTTTTATTTAATGCTCAACATGTTTCAGATGTTAACCCTATGACGCCTAATGACCATTATAGTGGTCGTACCGCACCGCTAACCTCTAAACGTTGCATTTTATATAATTATTCAACAAATAGAGGTACTGAATATTTTAAACATGGTATATACTCTCCATTTTTTTCTCTTCAAAATGCAGTTTGTTTCATAATTCTAACTTATTTGGTTCCTGTTTTATTCACATT
>Ga0123357_10014691_pt1 | contig 10231 bp, 6 predicted proteins | sample TergutEmb28metaG_FD_89873 | JGI IMG/M metagenome (GOLD analysis project Ga0123357, IMG submission 89873) | Embiratermes neotenicus P4 segment gut microbial communities from Petit-Saut dam, French Guiana - Emb289 P4 | ecosystem: Host-associated > Arthropoda: Insects > Digestive system > Gut ... | reverse complement strand
ACATGAAAATTCAAGTCTCATACATAATAGGCTACGTTTTTGTTGAAGTCAGAACGCAGTGCAGTCCCGATGTTTCAGTCCTGGTAAAATTGTGCCCGTTCTTAAGCACACGTCTTGCAGGCATGTACATATGCAATGGGATGTGAAAGAAAATCTTCACGCAAGTTTAACTTCGGAATACCTTCACGTTCCGGCCCCTGTACCACGGGCATATAGCGTAGGGTACTGTTCGTTTAAAACTCTTTCTTCCTTCCAAAATTCCTTTCGTTCCCCATCTTAAATTCTTTTTTCCCCATTGCCCCCACATGTCCTTGTGGACTTCGTGGTCTTCCCTCCTAAGCATGGCAGAAGTGTAACCGACTTTTGAGGTTGGGACGCCCATGAGACGCGGTTACGTTGTCCCGATGATGTGAGTGGTGATATAGGTGGATGTAGTGCCAGGAGGGCCCTTAAACCTAAATACTACTAACCTACCCAGACCATGGTCACCGCGGGAATTCTCCCCTTCAGGGAAAATTCCCACGGTAGAGCCGGGAATCGAACCCGGGACCTCATGATTAGTAGGCAGAGACTCTGATCACTAGACCACGAGGCTGGTCCGCCTTAAATTCTTTACGTATACTTTCTTCTTTCCTGGCTCTAATATTTTGCTTCATTAAAAAAAAAAAAACTTCAAAATTTAATATTGAAGCTTCCTAAGGTAAATCAAAGGCGATTCTGGTGGCCAAGGGGCCAAGGTAAGTCTGCAGCCGCTCAATAACTGAGATCGCGGGTTCGAATCCCTCTGAGGGCATGAATGTTCGTCATTTGTGTTTGCTGTGTGTTGTGTAAGTAGCGGCCTCTGCGACGAGCTGATCACTCGTTTAGAGGAGTCCTACCGGGTGTGTGTGTGTGTCTTAATTGTGTGTGATCTAGAAACCTCTACGATGAAGCGGCTTGGGGCCGGCTAGGCTGTTGCGGCACACACACATAGACACACACACACACACACACACACAGACACACACACACACACACAGCAGATCAGTTGAGGCGGAAGTTATCCATAGTCAACGAAAATATCACCTCGCCACAATTGTGCCAGTGATTATAACAGCGGGTAAATTCGTCCAGCACATTCGGCCCTAACAGTTACTAAGCTACGGTCTGATCGTCGGAGGCTGTTGCCTGAAAACTGACGACGCTACAATGGCGCGCCTATGGGATGTGGAATGACCCTATTTGATTGGACATTCTGACAGAACAGTGAGAGCACAGCAAGTGAAATAAACATACGACGACAGTGAGCAGTCGTTTCACTCATTAGGTCTGCTTTTAGACTAGGATCATGAAAAGTGCATGTATTCAAATGGGGAGTGTTTCAGATTGCTTCATTCTGTTATGATGCCCCGCCACACAACTCACCTGCAACTATTTTCCCCTCTTCTAATTGCGGCCACGCATGTCAGTAATGTTGCTACTATAGCGTGCAGAACAGGGATATCCAGACGTTTGTGAGCACAACAGCGTTTAACTGAGCAAGGAATTCCCTGCACGTTCGAAACCAAAATACAAGCACAACACAAAATGTCGATATAACACCCCACGCTGAGACAATTACCGACAAACATTTTATGAATATTTTGTATCTTTAATTCCGATTAAATGTATGATGCAGATGCTTTCTGGACAAACTGACAGACACTCACTTAGAACCTTCCAAAACGGAATAAATAGTAAAGGATAAATAATAGTCATCAGTAATAAATAAATAAATGTTTACCTGGAAAGTTTTGAAATGTGGTGCTAGAGAAGGATGGAGAAGATCAGTTGGACCGATCATGTGAGAAATGAAGAAGTATTATCTCGTACCTAGAGGCAAAGAGCAGGGGAATATCCTACATGAAATAAGTAAACGGAAGGCTAACTGGATTGGTCACATTTTGCGTAGAAACTGCCTTATAAAACGGGTTATTGAAGGAAAGATATAAGGGGGGATAGAAACGACAGGAAAACGAGGAAGAAGGTGTAGGAAACTACCGGATGATCTTAATGAAAGGAGAGGATCCTCTCATTTGAAGGAGGAAGCTCTAGATCGCACTATGTGGAGGGCTAGCTTTGGAAGAGGCCTTGGACCTGTCGTAAGACAGACTACTTACTTACTTACTTACTTACTCCATGGTGCAGAGTCCTTCTTGAGAATCTAACTGGTTTGTAGCTAGTCAAGAAATTCCCCGCATTTCATGGAACTCGAAGGTTCATTATGGCACTCACAAGCGTCCGCCACCTATCTCTATCCTGGGCCAGCCCTATCCAGTCTATATACCCACATCCCACCTCCTGGAGATCCATTCTAATAGTACCCACCCATCTATGCCTACGTCTCCTCAGTGGTCTCCTTCCCTCCGGTTTCCCCACCAAGATCCTATACACCCCCCTCTCCTCACCCATACGCGCCACATGCCCAGCCCATCTCATTCTCTACTACATGAATGAAATGTTTACTGGCAACAACCTGGTATTACGAGGCACATCCAACAAATGTATTTGAAAATCAACTAATAAATTTAATTTCATAGTCGCTCAGCCGGTGCAGAAATTTCAGAACTTACACAGAACATGAAGTTTTACAACAGCCCACTAACAGACATTATCCTGACTATGCTGAATTAAGTCCACATTCTGACCATCTGTGTCTAGATCACACACGTGTTTTTCTGATTAAAATATTGATTGTATTTCTGTCTACCTCCCATGCATGTTGTATGATTAGCCCTCCTAATTTTCCATAATTTTATAAGCTTAATATTTGGCATAAGTACAAATTATGCCAGCCTCTAACAGAAATGAGTACCAGGATTATTTCCTGGGGGTAAAGGCAGCCGGTGCGTAAGGCTGACAACCTATCACCATCCTGTGCCTTTGTCACGAAATCTAGGAACCTCAACTTCCTGGAACCCTCTGGGCCTGTCCAGGCCTATAATGGAACTGCTTTACCGTTACAAATTATGCAACCCCTTATTATGCAAAATTTTAAGTGCCTATTAATTTATTATTTGTAACACCTGAAGAAAATTAAGAATTTTCGGCTCATGTTCTTTGCGAAGAAATGAAAAATAAATTCAAAGTTAAGCTTGTAGTACATTCACTGGTTACTTCAGCATCTAAATTATTTTCCACGGTTCCTTTAATTCCTACAACTTTTCGAGTACAGTAGCACAAATCTGTGTAGAGTTTCATTCCGTAATGCACGGTGCGTTTTCCTGAATTCTGACATCTGTCACGTCTCACTTTCAGGTCCGTCGCGGTAACAGGACACTCGTGCGTGGGAGGAATGGGGAGGATGGGGGTGTTACAACAATTTAACGGAAACAATTGCCACCCGACCAAATGGACAGGGGTTGACTGTGAATAGAAGAACGTAACAGCAGTATTGAACTTTTGGGGTACACACCATAGTTAAGAGAAATGTCACTAGATCTGTATTGTTGGGTTAACTAAAGGTGACTGTGGGCGTTATGGGGTCAGATGTCCTCCGGTCACGCGCGTGTTGGAGGACGCAAGAGCAGGGATTTCAGTGCGTCACAAAAGAAGGGGAAGAACAACATCTATCTTTCTTTTCTATTCTTAGTGTCCAGTACTTTAATTGTCGACAACGCCGCTTGCAAGACAGACATATCGTCCTATGTGAACTAGAATACTGTGTTTCCAACGAAATTACTGCATTACTCACGGAAAATGAATAAGTAAAACAGTCTCAATGAATTTCAAATGTTTTGTTGACCGTGCATCGTGATATATCCGTATAACACGAACCAACAAGATGCACTATTTTCTTACTACTGAAATAAGTTAGTAGAAAATAGTACATTTTGTTGATTCATGTTATGCGGATAGTCCCAATGAAGTCCCGTTACAGTCCTGAAGTGGCCCAGAGGGTTGCAGGAAGTTAATGTTCCCAGATTTCATGACAACAGCACAGGATGGTGGTAAGGTTGTCAGCCTTACGCACCGGCCGCCTTTATCCCCAGGAAATGCTCCTGGTACCCATTTCTGTTAGAGGCTGAGTCGATCCCAAGGCCATAGTGATATAGGAAGGATTTTATGTAAATGAAAAATTCCAATGATACCAGCTAGGATCGAACCAGCGACCTTCCGATTTGTAGCACAGCACAGTGACCACTGTGACACCGCAATCCCTGAAGTCTAGGGGTACACACCAGCCATTCCAAGTAGTTCCATAGTTATATTACGTTCTCAGAACCCTGCATGAATGTTTATTGCGCACATCTCGACTGACTGCCTAGACAGCCAACTGAGTAACAAATGGAACACACAGTTAAACAATTTGTGATTAAACATGACGAATATAGACTAACTTTTTATACCTAATGAATCAATTAAGTTTTAAAATAAATGTTCCTATTTGCATTTACACGTTTTTATTGCGACACAAGTATTCGAATCACAAGGTGACAGATAGGCTACTGTTGAAACATGTCAGGTTAATAAATTAAGGTAATTATAATGGTGCGATGTTCGAGGTTATAACAGCGGTGAGGTTGACGATTCAACTATTGCGGGTTGTTGGGTTAGGTTAGGTTAGGTTAGGTTAGGTTAGGTTAAATTAGGTTAGGTTAGGTCAGGTCAGGTCAGGTTAGGTTAGGTCATATCGGTTTATATATAAGTACCGAAGTTTCGAAAGATTTTAGAGATTTCATCGTCATGGCCAAGCGGTCCAAAAGTGCTTGACTACTGGATCGTGAAGTGCAAAATCTCGCTCGAGGTACAAAATGCAAAGTGACATGTCTCGAACCCGGTAGCATTCCTCAAGTTTCTCCACTCTACCAATAACATAGCATACCCGAAATTAGAAAGTGCAGCAGAATTTTTCCGGTCGCTATTGCTGCTTAGGTAGCAACCTTAAAGTACCTGTCCTACCATCAGTACCCTTCACAGATGTCTCATGAGTGGAAGTTATTGGAAAATGTGCAGCCAGTTACGAAATTCAAAATTAAACCGGTATTGCCCGACAGCCTACTCACATGTTTATCATAACTGCTCCTACGAGGGTAATACACGCTTATTAATACTGAGACTGCTGTAAGTAATTTTACTGCTTTCTTTGTAGTCAATTACGATTTCAGTTTGCTCACTTCTGTGTTCCTTAATTGTGTGGACAGTTTTGTACTTAGTCCTGCTGCTTTTGAAGTCACATACTTTTTTGTCTGGAGGCTGGAGTTGATCACACACCGCAACCTAGCGCTCCTTTACTTTTGGTGCCTCTTATTTTATCATTCTTTCTCACAATCTGTTTCACTTCAGAAGAATAAAATAGGTTCCGATAAATTACCAGATTGGTTTTGAAATAAATAAATAAATAAATAAATAAACAAATATATAGACCAATTTTAATAAAATACTTGTATAAAAATGTAATCTAACAATCCAGCATTTAAGAAAACATTTAAAACTGTTCACGTCATTCATAATTTAACGACGTTTTAACTACTAAATTTATCATCAATATTTAACTTGTATTCACACATTTTTAAACTTACTACGTACTGCACTATAATATCCGGCAAACAGGACAGGACATGACACAGAAACATACAAATATTATGCTGTGGATCTGACTCCCCTCTCCCTTGCACCAGACGTAACTAGTATCAGCAGCCTTCAATTCCAAATGAGAGGCACACAATATTCGGTATAATTACACCACAAGATTCTCCAAAGTCAGACGATTCACAAACATGTTTCCAGAGTTCAGTAAGCCCAATATGTTACTGATGTCAAAACAAGAAAATTTCTTTCCCCGTGACGTCAGTTATATTAAATCACGTCACCAAATCAAGTTAATTTATATCCTTCATTCTTTCTTCTACAGCCTTTACAAATTGGATACTGCCATGTACTGAGATTACAAATGTTTAGACACTTGACAGGACTCCGCAAAAAGCAGGGCGTCCCATCGCAATGCCTCTACCTGCTCAAGAAGAGCAACACCACTCTTAGCGCAGAATCATTACCTTTGTTGCAAGATTTTTGTTGCCCAAGGTCATACGTGTACTGTCATTTCCTATGCCACAAATTTGTGTGGGACGTTTCTTTCCACGATCATGTAAGTTTCCTCAGAAATCTAGAGTTCCACTTGTTCCATTGTCGCATAAAATTGAGAGGAGAAGCGAATACCACTCAGCTGGACAGCGATCTGCCATTATAGTGTTCCTCTCTTTACAGTAGCCGAAGATTAAAAGAAGTGGCCAGATTTCCGTTCTGTTAGCAATAGGCCACACTTAATAGCAGGCAGCATTATCTTCCTCCTGTTACTGTGTTTAGGTGTCACGGGGTGGGTTTATTGCAGGCTTATCCCACAGTTCTCACTGCAAGGATTCTGCACACTCATTGTACAGGAATGGGCTGAAATGGTAAGTTATTTGGTTTATTTTACGATACCGTATCACTTGCTCTGATAACATATGGTAAAATACATGACTATATACTGGTGGAATGGGTTTAACCATTCTTCGTCCATTTTAAGTTACATCAGACCGCAGGGGTATGGGAAGAATTGTTCGCGATTCAAGGTACATTCGGCTGAAGTGATTTGGGGAAAACAGCCAGTGTCTTTTATGCAGTTATATTAGGTGCCAAGACATGTAAGAAGCTGTCAGTGGTGTAAGTTACATAATATAGAATGGATAGGGAGACCTGTACCGCTGTTTGAAATGTGTAGCATCGAGAAGTGACCCAATCTGTGAATTACGAATGCTAAAGTTCGCCGAAGTAACCATAGGGGCTGAGGAAAATCATAGAAACTGCTGTCAGGTCAGCCGGCCTCCAAGTCCGAGGTTAGAAATGGGACTTTCCAAAATACGAAGCAGAAATGCTACCCACGCTACCACAACAAGTGACTAATACAGGGATGTACTAATTTTATAAAAATCTAGTAGTCACTTCGAAATGCTAGGCGCTAGAAGGGTGAAAATACCCGTGTTTCATACTAAGGACCAACAAATACTAGGCGCCAGCGTATTAAATTTAGTCGCCACGGTGAACTGTCATCAGCGTTTTGTGCACCCATGGAATAATACGCCCTTTACAAAACCTGGAAGACAAGTTGGTTGAATTACACCCGTAAACAGCTTCGTTAAAAGAAAAAGAGGAAAATGTTTTGGCGTTTTCAGGATCAAATGATTCAAAATATCACGTTGTATTGTTTAGTGTTAATCCAATGACAAGAATTTGACATTTTGAGGACCGTGCATTGTGATATATTGGTATGCTAGAAGCCAACATGGTGCACTATTTCTCAACTTTGTTTCGGACAGAGTTACTGTCCATCATCAGGAGTTTTGACACTGTATTCACAGCAATTGGTATTTGTCATGCTATTTATGTTGACTGCCTGCTAGCAGACAGTCAACATAAATGCCAATTGCTGTGAATACAGTGTCAAGACTCCTGATGCTGGACCGCAAGTCTGTCCGAAACATGTAGAGTAGTGTATCAAAATGAAGTAGAGAAATAGCACTTCCTGTTGGCTTCTAGCATACGAATAATGATAAGAATTAAAGAAAGAATTTTTTGCACTGCTCTAGTCAAGCAAATTCCACTCACCCTGCATGTCTTTAGTTCGCCAATAAATCCAGCCAATCCAGTAGGCTACTAACCGAAAAGTGAAAACAGGTTATTTGGCCACAGACCAAAAGTCGTTGGATGCGATACTAGTGCATCTCTTTTTTTTTTTACAAGAATCGTGACTTCCAAGTAAATTAACTGCACGTGACTGTGGAGCAAGAGCATTGTCGTATTTTGTACAAGTTTATACGTCGAATTTAGGCTGTTCGAAATTAGTCTCCTTACAATACGGTGGATTACGGCTTGGAAGACGTTAAAAACTTACGCTCACTCATAGGTAGTGTCCATATCTGGGATTCCTTACGCATCATATCCATAGAATCCCCCTCAAAAATAGCTAACAAAGCAACTATCAGCAATGTTATCACGCCAAACGATGTTTTGAGAAGAAATGTGCAAAACCTCATTGCTGTGGACACGCAACTTTGCCTAGGGGGAAGATGGACAAGCGGAGCACATTTTAAAATGAGGTCTATGTCGGCGATGAGATAATGAACGCCTACATCACAATTCATGGCTTCACGTAACCTACCTGACCGTGATTTTACTTGTGTAACCTGACTGGTTAAATGAAAGTTTGTAAAACGTAAACTAGTCAGTCTTTTCGTAAAGGTGCCGTCGGACGGCCAGCGAAAATAACTTACGGAAAGTCTAGATATCCACAAGTGCTTGGTTATTCACTACCAAGCAATCACCACACAACATCCCAACGGTAAATAGCCTAACAAACAATGTGCGAAATGCCACATTCATTGCCTTTATGACTGGAATATAGTGAGAAGTAAGAATTATTATTTGTTTCATGCAATGCCGTGTCTTTCGTGGGCTACTTAAAGGTTGAATTTACAGAATATCGGTCTCCAGCAACCTAAGAATGTCACGGTCATCCCATATTAATTACTGCAGTCTGAGAATTTTAATTTATGGTGTTGGCATTAAAGTGCTATGTTGTAACGAAACGGAATTTAAAGTGTAAACACAATATAATTTATATACTAAAGGAAAAAACTTCTGTCGCGCTATTGAAGGAAATTAGCTTACATTGCTATATATATATATATGTATATATATATATATTTAGTTTAGTGTGTCTATAAAGTAGGTTTTAATGCATCATTTATAACTTTGGTATTTAATAACTTTTGAACTATATAGTTCCCCCGTGTGGCGCTGCGGCCCAACGCGGGCCATGGCCTCCTCATTCTTGAAGTTTCTAGATCAGACACAACGACGCATCACAGTCGGTAGGACTCCTCTGGATGCGTGATCAGGGTGTCGCAGAGACCTGTACCCGCTAACACACAACACTCACAACAGAAAAACATCCATGCCCCCGGTGGGATTCGAACCCACATTCTCAGCAGGCGAGCGGCCGTAGACCTACGCCTTAGACCGCGCGGCCACTGGGACCGGCGAACTATATAGTTACTGTAAGCAATTCCTGTTCTCGATCTATCGTGCCTCACGCGAATAGCTATCGGTCTCTCACCTCGGAGACCTCAGTTTGACTTCAGATCATTCTTGTGGAATTTATGATTGACGGAGTGGCAATGGACAAAGGAGTTTCTCGGGGTACTGCCTATTCTCTTTGTCAATACAATTTCGTCAATGTATTAAGATACTTATTCATCTATCATGGGTCTTGTGTACGCTTAGCAAATGACACCACAGCTAAATAAAACATTTCTGTATAACAGAAGCATGTACAATACTCAGGCCGTTCCAACATTTCATTCGCTTGTCCGTTGTGTCCATTCGCCCCTTTGTGCAAGTCTCTTGCCATTTCTGAAATCTCACGGAAGACAATGCAGTATTCGAACGACGAGCATGTTGCTGCAGCGATGTAAAATTTAATAAAAAAAAACACAATTTTTCCCCCATTAACCGAACCGTGTCCGTCTTGATGAGCTACCGATGTTATGATCAACCAACTATCAAACTCTCTCCAGCTTGAAATTAAATTTTACCTCACAGATATTTGTAAAAGATGTGCAGCGTCTAGAATCAACTTTTGCATTAATCCTATTCTGTGAACTGTGACGCCGTCGTCCAGTTGGCAGCCTTTTTATAAAGTTACGAAGTGTTACAAGTGCCTGTAGGTTAAGGCTGCACTGACATTGGAACGAAATTTCGTTAAAGACAAAGGACTGACGGATTGTTATCGTTCTGATAGACCGATAGCCTGCCAGGATACAAGAAACTGTCTTTTGACACTTTTCCTTGTACTGTTCTTTCCACGTATTGTTTTGTGAGGGAAAAAATTCCTTAATAGATGTAAAATTAAACCTATTCTAAGCATCTAAATTGGGCCCTGAATAATTTGTTTCGTATAAATTTTTGGAACACACTTTGAATAAATGCCGGGATAGCTCAGTCGGTATAGCGACTGGCTACGGACTTGACGGTTCGGGGATCGAATCCCGTGGGGGCGAGATTTCCCGCATCTGTCCAGACCAGCCCTGGGGCCCGCCCACCCTCCTATACAATGGGTATAGTGCAAACGGAACGTGATGGCACACGCGCAGAAACCAGATTCGGTCTTCCAGCGAAACGGACGAGTCCATTTATATCGGCGGGGGTGTCAGTTCAGTCGCGTACTGGCTTT
>Ga0123357_10014690_pt1 | contig 10232 bp, 5 predicted proteins | sample TergutEmb28metaG_FD_89873 | JGI IMG/M metagenome (GOLD analysis project Ga0123357, IMG submission 89873) | Embiratermes neotenicus P4 segment gut microbial communities from Petit-Saut dam, French Guiana - Emb289 P4 | ecosystem: Host-associated > Arthropoda: Insects > Digestive system > Gut ... | reverse complement strand
CCCCCCCCCCCGGGGGGGGGGGGGGGCTGTCGCGCCAAAAACAAACAAATCTTGGCACACACAAATTACGGATTAAACCGATGTGAATAAGACATCCATAGACATAAGTGAACACATATATTGTTGTGAGTGACTGAAATTATTTGTGTTCTCGCAGTGTAATAACACACCGGGACGTCATCTGCAAAAATGATATAGTTTAAGTTACGCAACCGAAAAATAAGTATTTCTCCTTGAAAGTATAAGCACACAGATTGCTGTATTACTGTTTTATTGCACGATGCTCTCTCAGTGACATAGGTTATTGTGCAGTGTTTTGATCTTTGAGGTCTGTATTCTGCTCATATTTTCTTACTATTTAGCCAGCTAGTGTCACACATTTGTTTATTGCCCACACCTGTACATTGCTGTCATTAAAGGTTGCTATTATTTGTTGTCTTATTATTTTTAATGAAATTATTTGTATATCTGCCTTGATTTTGTCTGTGGTAATCATTCATAACTTCAGTATTAAATTTTGTGAAAATCTGTCTATTGCGAACCAAATAGTTCCATGCAGATAGACATACAGAAGTGATGAAGTCGATGATTGCTCTTCACACTTTCTTTTGAACATGCCTAGAAATTGAAAAAAAGTACTTAGAACTGAACTTAAGTAAGCATCTAAGTTCATGAAGCAGAGTTCTTGAGCTACGTGCCCTCAGCATGAAGGCAGTACGGTCGTTCAGAAGGTTGCGAACCGCTCACACAGCATCATATCCTACAACACTGGACTCGTCAGCAGATTCCTTCTTCAGAAATTAATAGTCACTTGGCTAGTCAAGAAATTCTCTGCTTTTGTGGCATGCATTCAGTAATAATCACAGTGGACACAACAGCCCATGAGAGATCCCTATTCCTGTAATCACAAACGATATTTGTGTGTGTGGCTCAGAGTTTTGGGAACAGTGTGTTGTCACACATGTTTGGATTGATCAACGTGATAACAGGTTGAAAGATTATAAACTGTCTTTCTTGTGGCGCTGCGGCCCAACGCGGGCCATGGCCTCCTCATTCACGAGGTTTCTAGATCACACACAACGACGCACCAAAGTCGGTAGGACTCCTCTGGACGAGTGATCAGTGCATCGCAGAGACCTCTACCTGACAACACACAACACTCACAACAGACAGACATCCATGCCCCCGGCAGGATTCGAACCCACAATCTCAGCAGGCGAGCGGCCGCAGACCTACGCCTTAGACCGGGCGACCACTGGGACCGGCAAAGATTATAACTGACACAGTTTAATTAAATTAATGTAACCTAGACTCACGTCTGTCTTTCCATGATGTCAGGATGCCATTTAACATATTTCCCCTCACAACCGATACACACTCTTTAAGTGCACAGCTGTGCCATGTCTTACATACGCTTCAGACACAGTTGCTTCTAATGTGACATATAAAATATTCAGATATATTTGTTAACTGCAATTGGGTAGCCACCCAGTGGCAGTAGTACAGTACACATTTACGCACACACAATACACAGAACGACACAAAACAAACAATACATGGAACACCACAGAAACTTTGGAAGAGTGAGGGCTGTGCCCTTTCATTGCGGGTTTTACCCTGGTATTTGCCTTACAACTGAGGAAAAACCTCAGGGCACGGAAAAACCTCAGAGCATGGAAAACCCTAAATATAAATCATCTTAAGGAAGCTGTGGTTTGCCACAATGGCAACACCTGTAAAGTTTGAGATACCCCATAGTTCTCCAAACAAAGTCCCTATGCACCAGAATGTTATCAGTGTAACTTACGGATCTGCTGTCTCTCCCTTAGTCTCGAGAACGTACATTATTGCTGTGAAATGATTTGCAAGCAGTGTTTCTGTAATACAGTCCTTACAGAACACACTAAACATTTACATCTTCTCTGAATATAATTCTTGTCCACATTTAAGTGTGCTACAAGAATGATTCTGAGCTCTGCATAAAGAGCAACATAAACTACATTACGTGTAAATGTGGATGTTATTCCCATGTGCTGAATACTGTACTGTCTGTTATCTGTGCTGCAGTTACCAACTGGTCCCATCTCATCATCATAGCAGAGTCCTGCCTGCTTTGGTCACCATCATTATTCATCTGTGTAAGAAAATAAAACAGTTTTATTTTTCTCTCAGGACACACAGTGGCTTGTTTACTATTGCACTAAGCATACTGTAAAGCACAGGGACTAAAACATGAGGAATAATGATTCTTTTACACATTTTCTAATTAATTTTAAAACATACACTGTGGATAGTTCCTGACTTCTCATACAATCACTAACTAACTAACTAACTAACTGACTGACTGACTAGCTCCATGGAGCAGAGTCCTTCTTAGGAAGCTAACCGGTCCTCAGCTAGTCAAGAAATTCCCTGCATTTTATGGAACTCGAAGGTTCATTACCGCATTCACAAGCGCTTGCCACCTGCTTCTATCCTGAACCAGATCAATCCAGTCCATGCCTCGCCATCCCACTTCTTGAAGATCCTTTTTAATATTATCATCCCATCTATGCCTAAACACTTGTAACTTATGAAAAATAAATAGTGCACCAGTAATCAGTAGGTTTTGCTTGATTAACTTAATATGCAGATACATGATACTTGTGTTTAGACTTCTGAACAGTGGCACTGTGCACATGAAACAAACATCAGCTACTTAGCTAGTCCCAAACCAGAAGTGACGTGAGCAAGCAGCTGCCCTTATAATTCAAATCATGTATAATTTCCCAGTATTCGTTGTACATTGCAGTTACTTATAGCGGATGGATATTATTCAGAGACTTCTATATCTATATCAGCACCCCGTTCTCAAGCGCCTGCAACCTTCGTTTTTCTCAGGATGTGAGAGACCAAGTTTCACACCCATTCAAAACAACAGACAAGATTATAGTTCTGAATATTTTTGTATTTATATTTTTGGAAAGCAAACTGGAAGATGTAAGATTCTGTACCAAATGGTGCCAGGCATGCCATAATTCCAATCTGCTCTTAATTTCTTCATGAATGCAATTTTGATTCATTGTGGTTCTTTCAAAATATTCAAACTATGCAACACTTTAAATGATTTATTACCTGTCTTTATGTCGTCGTTCTTTCCTGCTTTCTGTGTGTGTATGAACATGAACACGAGGCAGAACATACTTCGTGGAGTGCGGCAATTGTGAGGCGAGTGTCCCTGTTGCCGATTGTGCACCATTGCTATTTGTAGTATTATTCCTCAATTGATAGATGGCATTCACAGTGCACTAATAATATGTAATAAGAATTATGTCTGGAGCAGAACCAAGAGCATCTTGTACAGATTTGTGTAGGAAACTTGAAGTCTTACTTGTTCCACGTCAATATATACCATCTCTGATGCTATTTATTATAGATAATCCAAATAATTTTAAGACAGGTTTATAAATACATGGACTGCATACAAGAAGTAAAATCCAACTTTTCATTCCAGCTGCAAACCTCACAGGTGTTCAAAAAGGAATTACCTATTCTAGTATGAAAGTATATAACAGTTTGCCCAGCAATATTTTAAACCTTAAGAATGACAGGACACAGTTTCAAAATGAGTTATACAGCCATCTTTTATATAACTTGTTCTACCGTGTCAAAGAATTTTTTGGAATACAGCTGTGATAATTAATTCGATAAGTTATTTCTGTTGTAATTTGTATTGTATTGTTTTATTATTATGTTGTGCACAGTATTTGATTTTGGAGACTGTAGTACTGACTTCTTATAATAAAACCAACCAGATGCACTAATTTCTCAAATTTATTTTAGGAATAAAACTCTACATGTTTCGGACAGTTCCTCTGTCCACCATCAGGAGTTTTTCACTGTACACACAGCAGTGGTATATGTCATACAGGTTTGCTGACAGCTTGCAAGCGGGATCAGGACGGAACATCCTGATCCTGCTCGGCAAGCCTGTACAACATGTACCATTGCTGTGTGTAGTGAAAAACTCCTGATAATTGACAAAGGAAATGTCCGAAACATGTAGAGTTTTATTCCAAAAATAAATTTGAGAAATTAGTGCATCTATTTGATATTATTATGAGAATTTATCACGATGCACAGTAACACGAACATAAAAATTGTAGTATTGACATTTGTTTATTTTGTATTGTATTGTGTTCATTTGTTTTGTTTGTGTGTTACGTGTGTTTTTTTTCCTGACAAGTTTCATGTCCGACCGTTGTATGACAGAATTTGTGGACCTACGAAATGATATGTGTGTGTGTGTGTGTGTGTGTGTGTGTATGTATGTATGTATGTGTGTGTGTATGTATGTATGTATGTATGTATGTATGTATGTATGTGCGTATGTATGTATGTATTTATGTATGTGTATGTGTGTGTGTGTGTATGTATGTATGTATGTATGTGTGTGTATGTATGTATGTGTGTATGTATGTGTATGTATGTATGTATGCATGCATGTATGTGTGTGTGTATGTACTAAATGTAACAATATTTCGAGACATGATTGCTGTAAGTGAAATCTTTGTTCATTTGGACACACATTTATCCAACAGATTGGTATGTTCCCCTGTGATGCCATGAATTTCATGTTTATTTATTGGTTTGATGTCAGTCAGGACATGCGGGTAGAATAATGCAGTTTATGTTGTGCATACTGTGTGGTTGGCACGGTTCTGTGTTGTATTTACAGTATCAGACCAACCTGATGTCACTTACTTTATTATTTCTTTATTTAATGCTCAACATGTTTCGGATGTTAATACATCCATCCTCAGGAGCTTGCGACTTATGTACTGAGTTATTTCATGGGTTGTATTGATCTGGTTCGTTGTGTGTTGGTGTTACGTTGTGGTTTGGCTGTGGTGGTGTGGTATCCGTATGCACAGTAGTGCTTCAACCTGCATACGGATAAGTCGCAAGCTCCTGAGGATGGATGTATTAACATCTGAAACATGTTGAGCATTAAATAAAGAAATAATAAAGCAAGTGACATCAAGTTTGTCTCTCTTTACTCAACTATGAAGATGATGCACGGTCCAATAAACATAAGACATACAGTTACTTATATTGCATTGCATTGCTGTGCTGTCTGTTGCATCATCATCAGTGTCAAGTGTTGTATTATTTTCTGTCACTGTTTTTGTGTTTTGCACTGTTGTACTCATTGCATCTTATTGTTGCACCCACACATGACATCTGTAATTTCTTACATTGTAATTTATTCCTATAATATTCCTCTGTTCACTTGCTACTTATCCTGTCGCTGTTGTACGTATGATACCATAGTTACCGTCGAAAGGTGCCCGTCAATTAACAGCATAAATAAGTCTGTGTAAGTAAAAACCACAAAGCGGGAAAGGTTGAAATAGTAGTTGGCGTTTGTACCGGCGGATCTACCACCGCTTTGACCTTCATGTGTTAGTACTGAGTTTTTGCATAGGGGTCGCAAATCGCGACATGGGCATATTAGTATCGTATGCACAGTATAGATGGCGCAAATATTTGGCCACTGTACATCATTGAGTTTCTAAGCTTGTCATTCTTGTCTTGTCAACTCTGATTCATGATTCGATGATCTGTGAAGATATCCATTTTGATTACGGAAAAGATGGATCGGCCTGATCTGTGAATTGAAATGTTGAAATTAGGTCTGTTGTGTGTTTATAATAATATTTTAGGAAGAATCAGGACTCCATATTGCACAGGGTAGAGTGAAAGTTTCACTTGTTATCATCAAGAGTACCTCATTATTCATTAACAAGTGAGCTTACTGGCCAAAATCTTAGAAGAATTTTTCTACCACTACCAATAATGTAACCACTCTGTAATTATTAGATTCTGCTACTTTCCCTTCATTTTTGTAAATTCAGTACTTTTATTAATTATGATGGTGGATCAAAAAAGTTTTCAAGTCCTAATATGCAAAATACCGAACTCGGCGAAATTTCAAATGCTGTTGACATATACAACAGACGGCTGTAGTGTTTGTGGTGTCTTGAGCATCCTGAAATCATTTCCCTTTGAGGGCAGTTTTCACTTTAGGGAACAAGAAAGTTGGCTGGCAGAAGGTCACATGACTAACGTGGGTGGCTGATGTACACGTGCCACGGTGAAGCTTGCAAATTTGTGACTGTGCTCCTGCTGCTTACAGGTCAGGCTGCATGGAGTATGTAACTTGGTATAGATTTTCCTCTTTTCCAAATATCCACGAAGAATCTGATGGATTATCTCCATTGTAATGTGCAGTTGATTCACCATAAAATTTAGGGTCATTTGATGGCCTCTGTCCACCAGTTCACAAAATTTGTCAGCCGTCTCTGAATTTTGAACAGTCGATGGCTACCCACTATTTCAGTCATCTTTGTGGCCCTCACATCCCTCTCTTTATCTTGCAAACCACTGGAAGACATGTATGACACAGAGCTTTGTTACCATAAACTGTCGCAAGCATATTGTACATTCCTGTTGCTGCTGTCTGCAAGTTATAAACACAACTTGATGTTCATCTGCTGCTTTGTGACAACAAAGAAGAATATGTTATACGCACAGGGCTGCTGTAGATGCAATGCCTGAGCTAGAACATTCTTTTCACTAATCCGTAGGTTTCATAACATGAACTGACAGAAAACGGATACAACTGGTTTATGCGCCATGTCATACTTGTGTGATAACGTTAGTCCTCTAGTTTTATTGTGGACCACCTTCAGCTGGCAACACACCTGACAAGCACGGGGTATGCCAAGGCAGACAGCATGCAGCACTGATATAAGAGAATATCAAATTTTAGTTTTTATATACAACTTTGCATCTCTCTTATTGCTGTACTGAGCACTGTAGCAGTCACAGGATGCCCCATTGGATGTAAACTTCTGTGTTGTTAAGCAGCCGTGCTGAATTTGGCAATAAAAGTGACAGATTTTTGTTGACAGTGCTGGAGAGGAGACAGTGAAGGGACTACCATGCAAGTGGTAAAGCTCTTCTGCTGGAGTACGTTCTTAGTGTTCAGGTAGTTAGTGCCCTGTCACACCAAATATGAGGAGTCATGTATTGAACATATGTGTCTGGCTAACCGCAGATCACGATGTTGTGTTAATTCCATACCAGTTCTGTAACATATTTTCATTAATGGATTTTGATGAATTATGTAACAATAGAAATTGTTGCGGTAGTTTAATATGTTGTAAGGCTTGATGTAATGTTTTGTTTCATGGTGGTGGAAATATGTCAGGTACCTTGCTGTTTCAGGTGAGGATGGGCAACATGAATTTCATACTGACAGGGGAATATGGGGGACATTCCTGTACCTCCCTGCCCACAAGGATGGGAGTTCTGCAGAATAAGGCATGTATCATGCGAGATGATCATTAGGGAGTGTTTACACATTTTGAGAAAGTTTTTCTTATAATGAGCTTCGTTCTGGATTTAGTGAATGGCAGTAGGTGGATTAATTTGACATATATGTGTGTGCTTTATATGCCATGATTGTACCTGTATGTTCACAGTCATGAACTGGTGTTGCTATTCCAGGTGCCATGGGATTTTGCCAGCACCAGACTGAGAAAAGAGACCCTTGGCAGTCGACCTGGGACACTGCATGCTACGAACAAGGATTCACTGTAACAGGGGTATGTTGTGCTAGGTGCAAGTTGTTACGATATTTGGAAGCTGAAATTTCAAGTGTCATCTTGAATTTATAATCATTTTACAGTGCATGACACTGTGTTGTTTGTTGCAGAAGTTAAAGTTCACAGCCATCATGAGTCTTGTGACAGTACTTTGGGCATCCATAGTCTTATGTTAAATGTGGTTATTCTGTGACCTCACATGGAAAAATGCATGTTTTTCAAGTATCCTACTTTCTTATTCTTTCTAGTGTTATACCATCAGTTACTGAATATTTATTGGACATTTTAAACCTCCTGACCTCTTTTGATTCAGACTAATAAATTACATTACAGAGCAGAAATTGTGCCACCCTGGAAATTGCAGCTGAGCTGCATAACACACATTAAAGAAACTGGACAGCCTGAATGAAAACAATAGAGTTCCACAAATCTTCCAAAGATGTAGCAGGTACTTCAAAATTTTAGGCACTGAAAGGGTGACAAGAAACCAGTTCCATTCTAAAGACTCACAAGTAATTTTTCAAAATGTAATATAATCTTACCAATTAGAGGCAATCGGATAGCATACACATTTGTAGGTGTGTTCGCAAAATTGTGAGCAGCGACTATTAGCTTCATTATCTGTCTGCCCGTCCGTCTGCACGGAACAACTCGACTCCCACTGGATGGATTTTCTTAAAATTTGATATCTGAGTATTTTTCGAAAAACTGCCGAGAAAATTCACGTTTCATGAAAATCAGACAAGAATAATGGGTACTTTACATGAAGACCACTAAGACATTTTTAATCATATCTCATTCAATTCTTGTAGGGGAAATCAAAACACACATATGGTGTTCAGTAACTTTTTTTTAATTGTGCTGTTTATGAGATAATGTGGAAAAATACTGTTCCATAAGCTTACAAATCAGAAGTGTTTGAAACACTTTACTGGCATTCAGCTTTACAATACACTGCCAAAAGAGGGATATCACAGAAATTATTCCTACTGCAACAAGCCTTTCATTTGGAAACATGTGAGTGTAAATATCTGAAGACCAAATTTATGGATGATTGTACTGTAGGCTTCAAAAAGGTTAAGAAAGAATGCCACATGTTTTAAATATGCACACTCAGGAAATCCATTAACAAAAATTTGTCTCAGTTCTGTAAGTGATTTGTCATTTCATGAGCCGACACTTCAGTCAACCACAAACCCATCGCCCAATCAATGCAGACAGCTATGCAGGTGGCAAACTTCATAGGATTAAAACATGCAATTAGGAATTTTTTTTGGAGGGGGGGGGGGAATGGAACTGAATGGGGAACTTCAGCTTCTAGTCTGTGGTGATGACACTTTACAATATGCCAACAAAAATACAATTAACAACACAGAACATCTGTTAAGCTAACTACCAAGGAAGCAGATTTGAGGTTGTCACAATGGAATTGATACAGATTCCTAGTCCTCATATATGTTACACTGTATCAAGTACTAAATAGTTGCTGACACTTTGCAGGCACTAGGCTCCTCTAGAACATTGGCAAATAGTCGAATTTGATGTTCAGAGGACCATGCATCGTGATGTATTCTTATAATGAAAGCCAACAAGATGCACTATTTCTCAAATTTATTCGATAAAGTACTCTACATGTTTCGGACAAGTCCACTGTCCATCGTCTGGAGTACCTCAACATTGTATACACGCATTAGTTATTTGTCATGCTAGTTCTGTTGGCATCTGCTAGCATGGTCAGGATGACCACGCTAGCAGACGCCAACAGGACTAGCATGACAAATAACTATTGCGTGTATACAGTGTTGACAGTGGACTTGTCCAAAACGTGTAGAGTACTTTTTCGAATAAATTTGAGAAATAGTGCATCTTGTTGGCTTTCATTATAAGAATAAGAATTTAATAGTCGGTACAGCGTAACATCCCAGAACACTTAAGTCTTCAACTAGTAAGAAGACTGGTCTGGAATAAATTAGGAGAAAACCAAGTTATATGCAAGACTCTTCATCACCAGGATGTAAGATGAAAACACAATACCATACATATGCATATGAGTATGCAACTGTGTGAGTGCGCACGCACACACACACACGTATCGCCTTCAGCAAATTATCAGATTTTATATAGCAGTTACCATCCAATGCTAAAAACACACAGCCATTTCTCCCACTTTAGTTACCTGTGCCTGATCCAGTACAAAGTTCTATTCCCCCACTCTGTATCACCATCCACCTTCAGAGCCAAGCAGACCAATATATACATATACAGGGTTATTCATAAGTCCCTCCGGGATTTCCGAACTCGATTGCGCAACAACCAAGACAGACATGGCAGAAAGGAGCGTATCAATAGATAGAGAATCTCTCCAAGTTTTTTTTTTCGTACTAGGGGCCTTGGTGTACTTGCAGGCATGAATCAGAGTAAAGACAAGCAAGTCAATGATAATCCATGGCAACGCGACTACTCGTGCTGCCATCTATTAATTGGCGTAAGTTGGAACGTTGGTGAACAGCGCCTCTAGTGGTATTTCTAGGTACTAAGCGCATTAAACTCGATAACGCAATCGATTACCAGTCCACTACT
>Ga0123357_10014687_pt1 | contig 10232 bp, 5 predicted proteins | sample TergutEmb28metaG_FD_89873 | JGI IMG/M metagenome (GOLD analysis project Ga0123357, IMG submission 89873) | Embiratermes neotenicus P4 segment gut microbial communities from Petit-Saut dam, French Guiana - Emb289 P4 | ecosystem: Host-associated > Arthropoda: Insects > Digestive system > Gut ... | reverse complement strand
TCTTTAGAGTATGTATGCTTCCTCCCAGTATATTAGCATTATCGGCATAAGCCAGAAGCTGATGTGTACTATTTAGTTTCAAGCCATCCTGATTTACCTGAACCTTCCTAATGGCGTACTCTAAAGCAAAGTTAAAAAGCATTGGTGTTAGAGCGTCTCCTTGTTCCAAACCATTCCTAATAGGGAACCTGTCAGACACAATCTTGCCTACCCGGACTCTGCTATATGTTTCAGTCAGACTCATCTTTATTAACCTTACAAGTTTCCTAGGGATACCAAACTCAATGTGAATCTACATTTTGTAATAGTTTCATTATCTTCCTTTGGCCAGCAGACGTGGCTCTGTGCGTGCGTTCGTGCGTGTTTGTGTATGAAGTTATATGTAGGATCTCAACACATACGAATAAAATTCGAAGATTTATTACTCTCGTGATATGTAGCAGTCATAGTTGATGGCAGTTACAGGCAGATACTTAAGTAAATGACAGTTGGAAGTACCTAAGCGTTAGTCGGTACTTCATTCTCACTCTTTACTGACAAAATGTTACCTCTAGACAACAGAACTGATTGTTCTCTGGAGATGTCTTTCAAGGAGCCATTTTTTCAACCAACTCTTTAATGGTTGAACGTATAGCGAATATGAATGTAATGCACGGTGTGGATGACTTCAGAATAGCCATTCAAGCAGTTTTCATTCAGTGCAACTGTGTTCTCAGAATGCTCCTGGAGATCTTTCGTGTCATTGTTAGGTTTACCTGGGGAAACGTTGGCTAGAAACTGGGACGGTGGAAATTTGGATTTGAAATGTCAAGGAATTTTTGGGACTTATCATAACAAGTAAATTTATTATTATTATCATCGTAATTATTATTTTTTCTCACTTTTATGCAAAGTATTTTCAATTACTTGCCCGAAACAAACTGTTACTAGAGTATATATAGTTGTACCTATTCCATAGTTACGTTTTATGATACATATCATGTTATTTCTCGTGATAAACTTTTTGTTCCTTTACACAAGTACTTCATGAAGTTATTATTATTATTATTATTATTATACCTTATTTTAAGAAATGTCAGGAGGTAAATGCCTGAGCACCTTTGGACTGAAAATTTTTTCTTCATACATAAGCCGAACACTAAGAAGCAACTAGACCACGATTTTCAAGGTGTATGGGACTTCTAAAATTTCAGATTGCTTGGAAGAAAATGAGAGAATAGGTCTTTAGTTCTGAATTAAGTACATCCACTTGTTATGCCACAGGTTTTTTCTCCAGTACTTCGGTGTTATCCTGCCAGTATCATTCCATCCATGCTCCATACTCATCTTCATCTACATGCTGCTCTTACCAAACGGACAAAAATGCAGCCTTTTGGATATTTGCTATTTTACCTTCAGAGTTGAAGGAACGATATTCATCCAGCTGCGAAGTTTCATCATTATTTTCTCTGTCACTGAAACCAGAATTCTTCAGAACGATTTCTTTTACGAAGCTCTTTCCATTTTGTAGCAGAGTTTTTTCCATGTCCGGCCATATTGAACGTTTTTCGTGATTGTTTGTAGAATAAGGTGACGTTATGTACTGATCAATATCTTGAATCAGTGAAGCAAGTACTTTGAAATGGGCTGCTGTGAATATCATAAGAGCATACGTCGCATTGTATCCGGTATTGTCCACCAGCAGGATGCCTATTAAAAGAGCCTGATACGCCCAAACTAAATAATAATATGGCTCCTGATAGACGGCGCGTGGTAGCCACATTTTGTAGCATACATATTCCCAGTGAATTTTGTCATCAATTTCAGTGTCATTCAGCGCCAAACTCTCCTCCTTATTCACATAGACGCTTAACCTGAAAACAAGTGGGAGTGACATCCAGAGCAGCCATGTTACAACGTTCGTGATGATGAATATCCATGAATACATTCTGATCTTCTTTGTTGCGTCATCAATGATTAAATTGTGTTCCCTTGTTAAAGGTAGTTTGCTTCTGCATTCCTCAAACGATTCTTCCTTTCTAATTATGATATGCTCCAATGGCTTCCCGTTGAGCAGTAAGTAACTTAATATGAAGAAGTGAAGGTATCCTGCTATGACTGGGAACGCTATTACCGTCATTTCTGCAACATCTTCAGATAAATACAGAGCAGCAGCCTGACCAGCAAGCGAAGGGATGTACATTTTATGACAGTAAGTGCCGTGTAAACGTTAAAAGCCAGTAGTTTCCGTGAAGAGGAACGGATGTTCTCAGATGCTCGAATCCCACCAAATACAAAGCATTTCATTTGCAGGTCCAGAATGTTCTTCGATGTCGAATCATCTTTTGGATTACTTTTTGAATCTCGAAATAGAACATAAGCCATTTTCGTAAATCTATTAACAATTAGACTTGTTAATGAAATTGATATTTTATAGGCACTGTATGTTTTGTAGGATCATTGCGTAATGAGGAAGGAATGAATGTAGCCAATGAAAGTGTTTAACACACTCTTTAATTTCTGAGTCAGTCGTTCCGCAAGGATACACGAGTCAGAACTCGCACGCTAATGTGACATTTCGTAATTGACATTTATAGTGATATGCAGCGTATGTAAAGTAAAATAAATATCCATTGACATACTTAACAGTGAATGGTTACGATCTTGAATTATGAAAATACAAAAGAATGTTATTAGCAGGCATGCAGGTGATGATTTTGGTAGTGTAACATTCACTACAAGCACAAAGCCGTCGTCAGTAAAGGTTTAATGCAACTGTTTAACGTTCATCATTTGCTCTTCACAGTCAGCCCGACATTCTTCGAATCCTTTTCGGACTCACATACAGGAGTTACGTAGAAGCAAAGAAAATTATTTATAACACGTCTATGCTTTTGATAGCCAACCAAAGCAACTCGTGACGATTATCATTTACTATTTACATTCTACCTGACATTTCAAATTCCGTCTGGGTTTATGCTCAGAGGTTACGTGGAAACAAACAAAACTATTGATTGTTGCAGTTACTGTTTAATGCAATAGTGGAACAGTTATTTGCTATGCACAGATAATACTGTTTGAATTGGACGGTTGCTGAAAACAGCCTTGTGTTTGGGAGCTGCAACAGAAACGTTGATTCTAAATTTACTGTTTATGTGATTTATTTGAATGGAAACTACATAAAGAGAGAAAGGGAAGATATGCCACATGCGATCTGTCTTCTTCTGTAGGAGACGGAGAAATAAAATGTAGCATGATGTGATGTAACTATGTGTCAGTTCCAGTGTCAGAATGCCACCTTTAGTTAGGCTGAAAAGAGTGTCTTATGCCTGCACAATTTTTTTAAAGTAGAAACTGAATCATGAGCATTTATGATGATTAGTAATGATTACATTATGGAGACTAACAGTAATACTGACAGACACGGTGACTGCGTATTCACAAGTATACAGCTGTATCATACTGTAGCGTCTAACAGAAATGTTGATAGACACGATGACTCTGCATCTGCACAAACTATTATAATCTATTAGACTGCACAGGTTAAGAGTAATGTTGACAAACACGACGTCCGTGCATATGCAAGAGTATATCCCTGTATTATTCTGTAGAGATTTTAAGAGTGATATTGACAAACACCATGACTGCATGTATACAATATACTCCCGTACTGGGCTGTAGTGATTGACGGTAATATTGGCAAACACCATGACTCTGCATATGCACAAGTACACCTCTGTTTTATACTGTATAGATTAACATTAGTTTATTACCTGTATCAGAACCATTTGTAACTGAACGAGTGTAGTAGTTTGTTTCTTATCACAATGTCTACAACGTACTTGCGGTACTGTACAATGGCAGAAGCGAACGTGACCGATGTTTTGCCTTATTGTGGGCTGATTTTTTCTTTGTAACCGAATTGAAATTTTGCTTAGTAAGAAATTAGGTGGTTATTTGTTTGCTTATTCAAACAAAAAATAACGTATGGTGAAGTCTAGAGCTGTGACGTAACTGCCGATGCCTTCTTATTGTCTTGGACATTAATTTTTAAGTAGCTGCAAAACACACATAAGATAATAGTCGCGCTGAAGACAAGAAAACAACATTATGCGATAAATGAGTCTGCCTCAATATATGCGTTATTTATTTCTGCTTCTGATTTTTCTTCGTGTCTGCATAAAAATTCAGTCTAATTTCCAAAACCTTTCGTTAAATCTTTTACTGAAACGTGTCTGCCATTTTAATATTTTGCTACATCAAAATATTGTTTTAGCTGCACTTTGAACACACGTAATTACTGAATAGGCAATTCTGCCATATCTTTATTTCCACACGTAAAATTGCCCCGGCTACGGGGCGCATTTCACAGTAGTCAGTGTTTCTAATTTTACTAAATCCTTGCTCTTATAGACGTAGGCTAATTATTTGGCCCATGTTGGTTTTGGTATACTTAGCTTCAATTTAAGAATCCTCCTACTTGGAGGGCCAAATAAAATTCTAGGTGCATATTTACTGATACTCTTATACAGTACCCAGGGTTCGTCAGGAGTTGTCGGAAGGCCACTTCAATCTCTTAAGTCTAATGATCCTGAAAATAAACTACACCACGCTCGAAGATAGAAATAAAGAAACAAACCAACCAGAATTATTTATAACTGTACACAACATAATGTACTCACATTACACCACATTTAATCTAAATCGGCCTCAAATTTCCTGTCTTATTGAAGGTCTGACGGGGGACATGAAATTAATTGGTTCTATTGGAATTTTTATACGAGAGCAATGAAGTAATTTTTAATTTGCTTTAATTTGGTATTCTGTTTTAAAATGTGAGTTGCCGAAGTGCGGGGCGACAGGTACCCGATAACCTTAGCGCTTGTACGCTTTATGGCAGTAAATGTGGGTTGCTTCTTTTCAACGTGCCAATACCCTTTCAGTTGGCTTCCCCCATCTCATTCTTGATCAGTATCCTGCAGTTTCTTATTGTTCAGTGCTGTCTGTTATAAGTCGCATTCGTAAGTGAATAAATATGAAATTTGGTAGCCTTAACACTAATTTTTGGTCGTTGGGTCACGCACGCACTCGATAAGGTGACTTTGAAGAGACTAAGAGCCTTGTTACACTACTGAATGTAGAAACCGATCGTAGTGATGTCATTGTGAAATCTGTTTAACCCTCAGTTTTTAAGCAAAACGTCTATTTGAATTACAGGGCTGGATAATTGAATGTTTGAGAGGAAGTATACAAGAAAGAAACAAAGATTCAGAAAATGAAAAATAAGGAGTGTGTGTTAGTGGACAAGTAAAAATTATGAGGGATGCCTTATAATGAAGGTGGGCTCCTGTACTAAGAGACAGTTGTCAAATGTTCATTATGCACACCTTTATGTGTTTTAGTTTCCCTAACACATCGTTTCGTGTTTAGAAAGGTACAATAATATTGTGAACGAAAACAGTTCACAAGGCAGGTTTTAGTTTGGATTCTGAGAACAGACACGTTGGGAATGCTACAGAAAATGATTAATTCTTTGTTTACATGAACGTGTCACCAAAACCTTAAGAAACAATAACTGAAGATTCAGATCCTGTGGGACGTTATGCTTTGTAGACAGGTAAGTAGTTAAGGGCGTCTCGAAAAATCACAGTGGCTTCATCCGCTGTTCAGGGCGAGACAGTACAAGCAATTCAAGTCTACTTAATACTCGACATGAATCTTCAGCAGCACTTCAAGACTAGCTGTCCACAACAGGCATCTAGACTCGAAGTGCTTGTGACGTGGTGAAATCTGAATCCAGCCAGAAAATGTGTACACTATTTACAATATTTAGAAAACTTTCAAATCAAATTCTATTGCCTTAATTGCTATTATAATAAGAATAACTCCAGATAGTCGGACGATTTACATTAAAATATAATAGGGTTTTAAGTATCAACATAATGCTTTTATAATCTAGATTCAGCTTAGCCTGAAAATCTCACATATTACTAATTTCCGAGAAATTGCTAGCATGGGTCCATCTAAAACTCATACACTACTCTTCTACCATTCGAAACATGTTGCCTAAGAACTCACATTGTTTGACTTCAGTGATTTTAATATACACGATATACAGCCACACCCAACTGCCGCTATATATATATATATATATAAAATATTTATTGTAATTAAACTTTTTACTGTTTTTATTCACGCTATAATCATAACATTGTGAAATTTGAGATCTGAAGCTAAAAAACTTGTAGCTGTAGATTCCAGTGGCTCTGGTAAGTGCTGCCATTTTCGCGCATTCAGGACAAACGACTGTCAGATACTTGCATGTGGGAACATACTATCAAGTTGGGTTGGTAATTGCCTGTTTGACGACGTCAATGAAGTACTGATTTCAGGCTGAGTCGTTTATGTCGTTAACATGTGCTGAAGCAGCATAAAATTTAAATTATATCTGCGTTCTATACCTATAGTACGAGTAAAATCTCTTTCAAGTTTTGGATACTATTGTATTCATAGTTAGGGGAAACAAGCACGCAGAAATTATTGCGTGCATACAGCTACGCACAGTATTAGTCCACTAATTAATTACGTTCTGTAAAATCCATCTACATAACGTACGTACTTATGGATACATCATAACTTAGGAATATCATATACAAATATATACACGTTAAAGCATTATGTGACATCATCATCTACTGAACTACCGAACGGATCTTTCCAAGGTAGACATTTTAGAAGGCTTGTGATTTGGCAGTGAAAGGAATCTCCGTTGTTTTTATTAATAACTTCTCAAAAAAATGTTTTTAACAAATAACTTTCAAAATTTATAGTACTACCACTACCATAAGCCACAGCAGTCTAACAACAATCCCAAACTTACCCTTTTTTACAAACTAAGTTTAGGATTGTTGGTTCTAACAGGTATTTTGTCTCTCGACTTGCTTGTCTTAAAGGTAGGTTAGAAAATTCTTGATGGGCTACCATTTGGGGAAACGGACAGTAAAATTCGAAGAAAATTCCAAAATTGTTCTTGGGTACTGGACTGGACTGATTCAAAATGGACGGTGGATGTGGGCGACGTCTTCATATTTCCATCTAATCTGTAAGTCAGTCAGTCAGTCAGAGCTTTCTTTGGTTTGGTAGAAGTTAGTCAAGTGTTTTCTATAAGAAAAATTGTAAGTCATGTTGTTTAACTTTCTTATCATTATTCAGCATCGAGAAAGAGGAAAGGTGAAATCTCCATTCTATTATTACAAGCCTGAAATACAAAGAACTGTAAAATTATTTCAACAAGTTAAATTCTATTTCAGAGCCAGGTTAATGAACGAAGCTTCAAATTCTTCACAAGCGTGATACTGACCTGCATTTGGCCATTTTTTGTCTGCGTGTATGGAGACGAAATCATTGAACAGGTAAATAATAAGTCACATTCTTGTAAGAGAGTCCGAATTTGTAACATACATCCAAAATAACATTTAAATCCTCACTAGACAACATTTTGAGCAAAAGTAGCTCCTGATTTCTTACAACACTTCAGGGAGTTTCGCAAATAAAGCCGCATTCTTCATATTTGTCGGTAAATTTCACTTGGTACAAAAGAGCACCCAACCGATTACAACTGCAATAAAAGGTAAACACAGACGTATCACTGTCTACGTCATAAAAGCAAACAGTGGCGTTTCAACTCCATTCATTTTAACCTAGGCACTCGACGGATATGAATGGTCAAGTTCAAACCACAGTCCTCTTTACCACCAGAAAAGATCCCCGGTACAAATTGAAGAAGAGTCTGGGTGGGTTTCAGAGCCGGTCTGGACATTTTGGAGAAGAGAGAAATTTCTTAACCCTGCCGGAATTCGAAAAATTCGAACCCTGGTCCTTCCAAACCACAACTTAGTTGTTGTACCGACTATGCTGTCCATCTTCTATTGGTAAAATAGACCTATACGAAATTCACTCGACCATTCTCATTTTATTTAGTTTCCTTCATTTTGTAAATAGTTAAGTTATTAGACCTACTTAAGATTCTAAACGAACATTCATACACAGGCTTAATTGTGAGTTCGTTGACATATTTAACCATATTTTAGCGCACGACACTTCAATGGCACAAGTATTATTATCTGTAGGTTTCATTCACTTTAATTAAATTTCAGAGCATATTTCCGCAAGACCTCAAAGGAACTTTTGATTTTCCTTCCTGAGTTTTTCAGCAGTTTGTAAATAAATGAGCCTTGTTTAGCAGTAATGCATTAGATTTTATTTCGAAAGTGCCCAGTGTGATTCTTGGCTGAGACACAGACTAATCTGGCTGAGCTTTCTCACATTTTGTCTCAGGTCATCCACAAAAATGCCTGTACGATATCTAACTTGGGTCACGACCATTCTTATCCACAACTTTCAATCTCACCATTTACAAACTATCCCACAGCCACGCTGTAAAATATTGAACGGCAAAAGAGACCACACACAAACAGTTCCTTGGCCCTGCGCCTACTAATTTACTTCTATTATATATTTACAACCAGATGTGAGTTCCAGCACCATAAATTCAAAGCCAGCTCTAACAATCTATTAAAAATGCACATTGGATAGAAGTTAATAGAATTAAAGCAAATGGTGGTTCATATGCTATCATAAATCAGATTATCTTTAACTGGCCAAACGGAGCGCTGTGTCGAATAAATTTAGGAACAACAGACAAGATTCTTCTTGTTACTTCAGAGTGCTGCCGTGAAGGACGCAGCTTTCGGATGCCGATGGTACAATTAGTCGCCTAGCTTCAACAGACTCCTGAGGATTGTCATCATGCGAGCACACAAACCTGTACTGCTCACAGCTGGATAATTCTACATCGTGTCGCTGGCAACTTTCGCTGACGTAAGAATCGCTGTTTAAAGCTCCTTCTTAAAGATGAAGTACCTACCTACCTACCTACCTACCTACCTACCTACATACATACATACGTACACACATACATACATACATGCATACATAGCCAACGTACATAAATACACGTGCTCCTCCGAATTATGACCGCAAGGACTAATAAAGTATGGATACTGTGAAGTATTACTTTGTTATTTACATGCTTCAAATATTTCACTTTGCCAAGCTGCTGAAAACAATTGATTCCACAATTCACATACAGGGAGATTCAGGAGAAAAGGTGAATATTTTGGGATGTGATGATATCGGCAATTGTGAGAAAAAAAGGTTCATTTGACCTTGTGTATAATTCTGAATGGTTACCGAGTTAGAGATGTTTGAATCTACAAATATGAAATACTGTGAATAGCGAAAGAATATTTGCTTTCTGTGAGTTTTAATTGTAATTAAATGCTCAAATAACAGATCTGTTACAGTCCACAATAAATGTTCGAATATACCACCGTCACACTCAGTGCACTCTGAAACTCGTGTGCGAAGATCGCATGTTGCTCGTCAGATGCGATATTAATGTTTCTTTGTGCTGGCAGCAGCGTCCATAATGCCAGCGAATAATTCAATTCGAGTATCCATGTTTCTTTTTTGATCTCTGCTGCTCGTGCAACCACACAAACAAAAATTTTACGGGTTTAGGTCAGGAGATTCAAACATTCCTACCTCTATAACCATCCAGAATTATACATATGTTCATATGAAAATATGTTTGTCACAATGACCGATACTGTCACTTCCCAACATATTGAACTTATTTCCTGGATCACCCTGTATAATGACATGATAACAGTAGTGGCAGTCCGTATATATGTATCGTATTTCCCACTTCAATACAATGCCGACGAACAGAACCCCTTTCGTAAGTTGGGGAGCGTCTGTATATACACAAAGTTTTAACATTAGCCTTAAACTGAAGTACCGTGTATTTTACACGAGGCTACCGACGTTTCAAACGAACCTGCTTCCTTCATCATCCTAGTAGAACAGGAGGCCGCATGTTCAGGATATAAGTCGAAGGCAGACATTTCTACCGAAACGATGAAACCAATATCCCAACCTACGCGGTGTCATGACACATAAGACCACAATACACATTTGACAGCCTTGCAAACCTCAAACTTCATTACTCACATCTTCACACATAGGCTCCTACAATCTAAGAGCTCCTCACTTTGTAGCCTGTGGGTCAGTTATTGTTATTCTAATTTAAATGTCACGATCACTCAGCACACGCAAACACTCGTTACACAAATTATCTCGTTAGGAAGCAGATTGGTGTAGCAATAATGCAGTGGCATCATTCTGTCTGA
>Ga0123357_10014686_pt1 | contig 10233 bp, 9 predicted proteins | sample TergutEmb28metaG_FD_89873 | JGI IMG/M metagenome (GOLD analysis project Ga0123357, IMG submission 89873) | Embiratermes neotenicus P4 segment gut microbial communities from Petit-Saut dam, French Guiana - Emb289 P4 | ecosystem: Host-associated > Arthropoda: Insects > Digestive system > Gut ... | reverse complement strand
TTTTTATGGGCGGTTATTTTTAATATGCAGCTTCAGCGTTCGTCGTTGGTACAGTCCCAAAAAATCTCAATGAACGCCCAGCTCTATCAGCTCATAAAGATGATGGAGCTGCCCATAATAGACCTGAGGCAAAAAATAGAGGAGGAACTGGAAAAAAATCCCGCCCTGGAGGTTTTGGAGGATCCCGCGACTGTTTCCCTGGATGCCGCTGAAAGCCCCCCAAAGGAAGAAGACGAGTATTTTGAAAGTACCTCTGATCCGGGTTTCATTGGCAGGGACAGCGAAGCCGCCGCGGAAAGGAGACGCCAGTTTATAGAAGGGGCCCTGTCCCACTCGGAGACCCTTCAGGAACACCTGCTTTGGCAGCTCAGGCTTGAGCCCATAGATAATGAAATACAGCGGCTCTGTGAACTCCTCATTCAAAACCTCAACGAAGACGGATTTCACAAGGAACCAATTGATGCTCTCTTGCGAAACGAAGATCCTGAAAAGATAGAAAAGGCCGTAAAAGTGGTGCGCGGGCTTGATCCGGCCGGGACCTGTACCACTGATTACCTGGAGTCCCTGCGGGTTCAGATTGAATACCTCCCGGACGCGCCCAGCGGCATTGTTGAAGCGCTTTCCTGCCTCGATCTTTTTGAACGGGGCCGGATCGCCGAAGCGGCCAGGCGTATAGGCTGTACAGAAGACGAGGCCCGCCATATTTTTGAGAGGCTCAGGGAGCTTTCCCCTTTCCCGGGCAGACGTTTTGCCGGCGGGGATACCCGTTTCGTCATACCGGATCTGCAGGTTGTTGAAAAAGAAGGAGAATTTGTTATTATTCTGAACGAGGAGGAAATTCCGGTATTGGGCATTAACCCGTTTTTCATGAAAATCGCCGGGAACACTGCCCGGAACAATCGGATTCAGGGGAAACCGGTTCCACCGGATAAAAGTAAAGCTGAAAAGCCGGGAAGGGACTTTGCCCGGGAAAATATAAAGGAAGCCCGCTGGTTCATCAATTCCATCAACCAGAGGAACCATACCCTGCTGCGGGTCAGCCGCGCGATTGTTGAATTTCAGCGGCCTTTTTTTATGAACGGCCCCAAATACCTTGCTCCGCTTACGCTCAGGGATATAGCCCAGGAGCTGGGGATACACGAAGCCACTGTTTCCCGTACGGCTAACGGCAAGTATATGCAGACCGAATGGGGCATTTTTGAGCTCCGTCATTTTTTTACCAATTCCATAAGGGGAACCGGATCGGGAGGTTCCAAGTTTTCAAAAGAAGGTGTAAAAGAAATAATAAAGGAAATTATCGGGGCCGAAACCAGTAACCTTTCGGATCAGGAGATAGTTGGAATTCTGGCAAAGCAGGGAATTACCCTTGCCCGGCGTACTGTAGCCAAATACCGGAATGAGCAGCATCTTGGTTCATCGTTCGATCGTTGATTTTCCGCAATGGCGGCAGCGCCAATGGCGGTAATAATATTTCATTGGGGGTAAACATGAACACAGAAATCAAGGCAGTACATTTTTCGCTGAGGGACGAGACCAGAGAGTATCTTGAAAAGAAAATAGAGCGCATTCCGAATGCGGAGAATATGATAGTGGATCTTCTTTTTACCATGACCAAAGACAAGGATTTTTCGGTTGAAGCGAAGGTAAACTTCAAGTGGGGGGTCTCCATCTACCTGAAGGAACATGACTTTGACCTCGATCCCGCCATTGATAAATTAATGGACAAGCTTGACGCAAAGATAATCAAAGAGAAAGAAAAGGTAAAAGAGAAAAGATAAGGGGTGGCAAAAAGTATCAGGGGGCCGCGTACCGGTTCCGGGAAAAAGCCCCGGCGTAAGTCCCCGGCGGCAAAGAAAGGCCCGCCGGTAAAAAAACGAAGGAAAAAACTTGTCGCCAAAGACAAGATCGGCGCCGTAATCATCGCGGCTGTTTTAATAGCAGCTGCGGCGCTTGGTTCCCTGCTGGTTCTGTACCTTCATTCGGCCCGGGCGCCTTCTGACAATTCCGTTGCCGTTGTGTCTCCCGCCGTTCCTGCTGTTACTGCCGGTAAAAACGTGGAGACAAAAACGGCGGCTCCGCCGGCCCCGCCCGTGCCGGCTGTTCAAGCTGCGGCAGCTGAAACGGCGCCGCAAAAAACCACCGCCCCCGCCATTAACGCGCAGCCTGTGCGGCCTGTACGGCCCGCGCCTGCCGGGGAAGGGCCGCTGCCTGTTGCTGCGGTAACTCCCGGCGGCGTTATTGAGCGCCCGCCAAAATCCCGGGGTGTCCTGGTTTTTGTCATTGATGACGCGGGCTATAAGCTCCGCGATCTTGAACCTTTCCTTGCCTTTCCCGGGCCGCTGACTATCGCGGTGCTGCCCGGTCTCCCTTATTCCGCCGAAGCCGCTCGCCGCGTCAGGGCCGCGGGGAAAGAGCTGTTCCTCCACCAGCCAATGGAGGCGCTTGGAGGGCAAAACCCCGGCCCCGGCGCGATACGGGCAGGTATGGGCAGGGACGAAATCCGGGAAACAATAAACCGGAACCTGGACGAGATAGGCCCGGTGGCGGGGATCAACAACCACGAAGGTTCCAGGGTGACCATGGACGAAGATGCGATGGAAACGGTTCTTGCCCTGTGCCGGGAAAAAGGCTTACTATTTCTGGATTCCCGGACCACTGCCGAAACCGCGGTTCCAAAGGCGGCCCTGCGGCTGGGTATGACCATTCTCGAAAGGAACTTTTTTTTGGATAATAATCAGGACAGAGAATCGATCAACGGTTATATCAATTCCGCTCTGGCAAGGGCGGAGAAGAACGGTTCCGCGGTTTGCATCGGCCACGTGCAGACAGCCGGACTTGCCCCGCTTCTTGCCGAATTGTACCCGTCCCTGGTGGAGCGGGGCTATACTTTTTCTTCGGCGTCGAAGCTGATAAACGGAAAGGGCTTATGAAAGTATTGGGCATAGAAACATCCTGCGATGAATGCGCCGCCGCTGTGGTTGAGGACGGCAAGATCATCCTTTCCAATGTAGTAGCTACCCAGATCCCCTTTCACGCGGCCTATAACGGCGTTGTCCCGGAAATTGCCAGCAGGATGCACACCGAATGGATCAACGGGGTCGTACAGGAAGCCCTGGACAGGGCCTCGCTCAGGGTTCAGGACATTGACGCCGCCGCGGCCACCGCCCATCCGGGGCTCCTGGGTTCCCTGCTTGTTGGCCTCAACTTTGCCAAAGCCTTTGCCTGGGCCAGGGGCATCCCGTTCATGGCAACAGATCACATGCTTGCCCATCTCTACGCTCCCCGGCTTGAATACCCCGCCCAAAGCGACGGAGCCCCAGGCCAAACTTCTTCACCTAATGCTGCCCGGTCTGTTTCCGCCTATCCATTCCTGGGGCTCCTCGTTTCAGGCGGGCACAGCATCATTTGCCGGGCGGATAATTTTGACGATATTACGGTTTTGGGAACCACCATTGATGACGCCGTGGGGGAAGCCTTTGATAAGGTGTCCAAACATTACGGTTTTGGTTATCCGGGCGGCGCGGTTATAGATAAACTCGCCAAAAACGGGAATCCCCTCGCCTTCAATTTTCCCCTGCCGAGCCTGCACAAGGGCGATCACCGTTACGATGTATCGTACTCCGGGTTAAAGACCGCGGTAATAAATCAACTGGATCAGTTTCGCGCCGCCCATCAAGGCCCCCTCCCGGATGGAGGCGACAGGCCCGAAGATATCGCCGCTTCTTTTCAGAAGACCGCGGTGGAGATACTCACGAGGAGCCTCTTCCGCGCCGCCGCTGACACGGGCCTTACAACAATTGTCGCCGGCGGGGGCGTCGCGGCCAATTCTTGTCTAAGGGCGGCTCTGGGGGAACGACAGGATCTCAAGAGTATTTTTCCTCCCCCGGAACTCTGCGGCGATAACGGCGCCATGGTCGCGGGGCTGGCGTATCAATACCTTGCCCGCGGGGAACGTTCCGGCCTGAGGACCAGCGCGAGCGCGCGGGTCAAATCCTTTAAGCGGAGGTACCCGTAGGGCTAGGAGTCCGAGAGGCTCCTGGACCAGGCGGCGGCGCAGAGATCGTTTCCAATGTGGCAGTAGCCGCCGGGGTTTTTCTTTAAATAGTCCTGATGGTACTCTTCCGCGAGGTAATAAGAGGAAAGCGGTTCGACCTCGACAACGATTGGATCGGTATAGTTGGCCTGCGCCTCTTTGATGACGGCGCGGATCGCCTGAAGATCCGCTTCGTCCAGGTAATAGATTCCCGTGCGGTACTGCTCGCCGCTATCGCCGCCCTGCCGGTTGAGGGACGTTGGATCTATGGCCTGCATAAAAAACCCGAGCAGGCGGGCGAGGGGCAGTTTGTCAGGATCATAGACAACATGCACGGTCTCCGCGCAGCCGGTAGTTCCTGTACATACCTCTTTATAACCCGGAGATACGGCGGACCCGTTCGCGTATCCAACCGAGGTACCTACGATACCGGAAATTCCGGCGATGTATTTTTCTATTCCCCAGAAGCAGCCGCCCGCGAGCCATATCTCCCGTGAGCCAATGGGGACCGGGTTTTTCCGTTCAATAAAAAGTTTACTTTCCATTCTGGTACTTTTTCACGCAGGGGGAGGTACTGTCAAGCTTTTCGCTTACCGTTCATTGAAGATAATTCCATAAAATGCTAAAGTAACTCATGTTGAAATTCAATTTAGGTTGTTTGTCTTTCATATTTATTGTTGGAACCGTATTCGGAGCCCCCGGCGACGCTGCCCTGGGCGATGGCCTCTTCGCGAGAATTACCACGTCAAAGGGAGATATTATAGTCCGCTTGGAATATCAAAAGACCCCCATGACGGTCTGTAATTTTGTGGCCCTGGCGGAAGGCAAGATGACCGCGGCGGGCGGCAAGCCGTTTTACAACGGCCTCACTTTCCACCGGGTAATCAAGGACTTCATGATACAGGGGGGCGATCCTCTGGGCAATGGAACGGGCGGTCCGGGTTACCAGTTCCCCGATGAGTTTGATCCGTCGCTGAAGCATGACGGTCCCGGAGTCCTTTCCATGGCCAACGCGGGCCCCGGTACGAACGGCAGCCAGTTTTTTATTACCCATGTCGCAACCCCCTGGCTTGACGGGAAGCATACGATTTTTGGCCGTGTGGTTCAGGGACAGAATGTGGTAAACGCGGTTCAGCAGGGTGACAAAATTGAAAAGATTACCATTATACGCAATGGCGCCCAGGCCAGTGCCTTTAAAGCCGATCAGGCTTCTTTTGACGCCCTTGTCCGTAACGCATCATCGGCTGCGTCCGCGAAGCTGAAGGTGCAGAGGGACGCGGACCTCGCTTCTATCGACAAAAAGTATCCGGATGCCATTGCAAGACCTTCGGGCCTGCGCTGGATCATTCAAAAAACCGGAACCGGTTCCAAACCATCTTCGGGAAACACCGTGTCGGTAAATATAAAGGGAATGCTGCTTACAGGCGAGTACTTTGCCAATACCGATCTTTCAGGCGGCGCACAGGATCTGCCGGTAGGAACCGGGAAAATACTCCCCGGCCTGGACGAGGCGCTAATGGACATGACCACAGGGGAGAAGCGGACGGTGATCGTTCCCCCGGAGCTGGCCTACGGAAGCCGGGGCGTGGAGAATGCCATTCCCCCCAACAGCTTTCTGGTCTTTGAACTGGAGCTGGTGAAGATAAAGCCCTAAATTTCCGGGCGCTTCAGTCGTTGGCGAGATGGTACTCCGCCGCCGTCAGGGTAAAGTCTTTTTCAAGGCCAGCCGTCAGGTGCACTGACATATCGTCATATACGAATATTCCCCGCACGCCGGGGATGGAAGCAAGGAGATCCCTGCCCCGCGGCCAGCCCAGGGCAAACGCGGCGGTGGAGAGAGCATCGGCGTCAATGGATTTATCCGACACAACGGTAACAGAGAGAAGGCCGGTATCGACGGGGAAGCCGGTTTCAACCGACAGAATATGGTGGTAGCGTTTCCCCCCTTCTTCAAAGTAACGCTCATACACGCCGGAGGTGACGACGGTCTGGTTTATGACTCTTAAAATACCGAGGTAATTTCCCCGGCTTTCACGGGGATCCTGGATACCAACACGCCAGTAGCTTTCATCGCCAGCCGTTTTTTTATTTTCCCCGCCGGGTATTAAATTTTTCAAAGTATCACCCAGGTTTTTTTTTACACTCCGCTCCCCCATGGCAAAAACGTTCCCGCCCAGATCGATAATGGCCCGGTCAATTCCGTTTTCGGCGAGAATCCTGACCGCCTCATCGGCGGCGTACCCTTTCGCGATTCCGCCAAGGTCCAGGGCCATGCCGGGACGTTTCAGGTACACCGTACCCTTTTCGCGGTCAATCTCCACATCCCGGTAATTAACCATAGTCAGGGCCTTTCTGATCTCGTCTCCTCCGGGGATATGGGCCCTTGCAGTTCCTATGCCCCAGAGTTTTACCAATGGGCCTATTGAAGGATCAAAAAAACCTCCGCTTTTTTCAGCGTACACAAGGGCCTTGTCCAGGACCGTGATAAGTTCGGGCCTCACCTTTACAGGCGCCACACCGGCGTTCCGGTTGACCGTATCCAGGTCCGTACCATCCTTGTTCGCGCTGAGAATATCTTCCAGTTCCCGGTATCGGTCAAAAACCTTCCTGTACAGTTCGGGTTTCCCCTTTTCAAAGAGATTTACCGTACATACCGTGCCCATTGCGTATTCGTTGACCGGTCCCGGGGCTGATACAGACCGGGAACAGGCGCCTAATAGTACAAGGCCGGCGAACAGAACCGGCCGCATCAAGAGGTGTGATAATTTCATACTTCCCTGAATTATAGGAAAAAAAATAACCTTCAGCCAGAGGTATGAGTACTGGTTAAAATAGTATTCTTTTATTAGAATCAACCTATGACAGAAAATGACAGTTCAGTTTATTTTGGGAAAAAAGTGTTTTTTCTCCATCCCCCGGCTTTTTTACAAAACCAGGTAATTACGGAACTTGCCCAGGAAGAATTTGAGGTATACATCGCAAAGGACGAGGCCAAACTCCGGCAGGCGCTTAAAAAATATCCCGACGCGGTTGTATTTGCCTGTATTAACGAACGGATGAAGGAGAGCGCCTGGGATGAATGGGTTCGTTCTGTTATGTCGCTTCCGGAAACCGCCGCCGTAAATATCGGAATTATTGCGGGGGCCGCCGATGAAAACATCATGCGCAAATACCTTGGTCAATATAAAGTTCCCTGCGGGTATACCGTCCTCAAGTCGGATTTGCCGGGCGTGACAAAACAATTGGTAGATATCCTTAACAGCATAAACGCCAAAGGACGGCGCAAATACATCCGCGCGTTCACCGAAAACGAAACAAATATTACGGTGAATTTTCCGATTCACGGGACTTTTATCAATGGACTGATCAAAGATATCAGCTCGGTAGGTTTTTCCTGCGCTTTTTCGGAAGATCCCGATTTGACCAAGAACAGCCTCTTCGCCGACATTCAGATACGGCTGCAATCCCAGCTCGTCAAGGCGGAAGGGATAGTGTTCGGTTCGCGTATGGAAAGCAATGAGAAGATATACGTGATCCTTTTTACCCAGCGTATAGATCCTGACGTGCGGACCAAGATACGCAAATATATTCAATCAAATTTACAAAACAAGATGGACATCGAAATCAAATAGGAGATAATTATGCTGCTTACTGTCCTTTGCCGTATCTTTCAGTTTTTTTTTAATTTCGGCGCCTATGTCCTCCCCTGGCGGAAAGCCGAGCGTATCGAGGGCGCCGGGTGTATAGCGGAGCTTCCCCGGCTTCTCGGGGAGAACAAGGGGAAAAAGGTACTTGTGGTTACCGACCCCGGCCTCGTGAAGGCGGGGATTGCCGCAAGGGTAACGGCGATCCTGGAGAAAGCGGGCATACCTTTTTCGCTGTACAGCGGGGTTGAAGCCAACCCGTCCGTAAACACGGTGAATAAAATTTTCGACGTTTATAAGTCCAGCGGCTGCGACTGTTTCATAGGTCTGGGCGGGGGCTCCGCCATTGACGCGGCCAAGGCCGCCGCCGCAAGATCGGTGCGGCCCCGTAGGACAGTCAACCAACTGGGCGGACTGTTGAGGGTACTTAAGAAGCTGCCGCTTTTTATCGCTGTTCCCACTACCGCGGGAACGGGCAGTGAAACTACCATCGCGGCCCTTATAACCGATACCACTACCAGTTACAAATACGCGATTATGGATATCAACCTCATTCCCAGATACGCGGTGCTGGACCCGGAACTGACAGTTGGCCTGCCTCCTGCCATTACTGCCGCAACCGGTATTGACGCCCTCACCCATGCGGTGGAATCTTACCTGTGCTGGACCTACGGGACAAAAGAAAGCATTGGCTACGCCGTGGACGCGGTTAAGGCGATTTTTGAAAACCTCCCAAAGGTTTATAAGAATGGAGGAGACATTGAGGCCCGGCAGGCCATGCTCATCGCCTCCTACAAGGCGGGCTTTGCCTTTACCCGCGCCGGGGTAGGCAATGTCCACGCAATAGCCCACACCCTTGGCGGCCTGTACAATACGCCCCACGGCGTTGCCAACGCGGTGATCCTTCCGCTGATGCTGGAAGATTACGGCAAAAAGGTTTGGAAAAAACTCGCCCGCCTGGCGGACGCGGCGGGGGTTTCGCCCGCCGGCGCTTCCTCTGACGAAGGAAAGGCAAAAGCTTTTATCAAAGCCATATATGACATGAACGCGAAAATGGGGATACCCCGGGGCTTTGATTTCATTAAAACTGAAGATATCAAGCGCATTACCACATGGGCTTTCAGGGAAAGCAATCCCCTGTACCCGGTTCCGGTAGTGTTTAACCGGGCCCGATTCAGCAAGATAGTCGGGATTCTGATGCAATAGACGGAGGATCGTATGGCGATTATTGGATTTATCGGGCTGGGAATTATGGGCCGGCCCATGGCAAAGAATCTGATCAAGGCCGGTTACAAGCTGGTGGTGTACGACAAGTTCGCGAAATTCGATGACCTGGCAGCCCTGGGCGCGGAGGGCGCTACTTCCAACAAGGAAGTGGCGTCCAAGAGCGACATTATTATTACCATGCTGCCCAATTCGCCCCATGTAAAAGAAGTTATCCTTGGGCCGGGCGGCGTTATCGAGGGACTGAAAAACGGAGCCATAGTGATCGATATGAGTTCCATTGCCCCCGCCGTTTCGCAGGAAATAGACGCCGCCCTCAAAGTAAAAAACATTGCCTTCCTGGATGCGCCGGTTTCGGGAGGTGAACCAAAGGCAATTGACGGAACATTGGCAATCATGGCAGGCGGCGATGCGGCTGTTTTTGAAAAAGTAAAACCCATACTTACAAAGATGGGTTCATCGGTAGTGCTCGTGGGAGGCGTTGGCGCCGGAAATGTGACCAAACTCGCCAATCAGATCATCGTGGCCCTCAACATCGCGGCGGTTTCCGAAGCTTTTGTGCTTGCCGCCAAAGCCGGGGTAAATGGCCGGTCGGTGTTTGAGGCGATAAAGAGCGGCCTTGCCGGTTCCGCCGTAATGGACGCCAAAGTTCCCATGATCCTGGATGGAAACTTCAAGCCCGGATTCCGTATTGAGCTGCACATCAAGGATCTGCAAAACGCCCTTGATACCGCCCATAACCTGAATGTGCCCCTGCCCCTTACCGCCGCGGTAATGGAAACTCTCCAGGCGTTAAAGGTAGACGGACTCGCGGCAAATGATCACAGCGCAATCATCCATTTCTATGAAAAGCTTGCAAAAATCGAAGTTCGTAAATAAAGCGCCTTGAAGGAAATGTTAGCCTCATGTAATATTAAAGTATACTATGGCTGAAATTAGTCGACAGAAAGAAACTGCGGATCTTTCATCCATTCTGAAATCAGATATATTTTCCAATCTCCTTCCCGGCGAGAAACAAGCTATCATTGAGTGGATCGGGAAAATACGCCTCAAAAGAGGCGAACTTTTGTTCTCCCCGGGGAAAAAGGCGGAACACCTTTATCTTTTGCTGGAAGGGCACATCAGGGTCTTTAAGCCCAGGGAGGACGGCAGCGCCATTGATGAAATCGCGCGTTTTGCCCCCGATGATATAATCGGCGATTTTGATTTTGCCCGGAAGGCTGAATATGACGCCTATGCCGAAGCGCTCGAAGACTCTACGCTGGTCATATTCCCGGATACCGGCGTTGCCCTGGAAGATGTCGCCAGGGGAACGCCCAATATAATTTCCAG
>Ga0123357_10014684_pt1 | contig 10233 bp, 19 predicted proteins | sample TergutEmb28metaG_FD_89873 | JGI IMG/M metagenome (GOLD analysis project Ga0123357, IMG submission 89873) | Embiratermes neotenicus P4 segment gut microbial communities from Petit-Saut dam, French Guiana - Emb289 P4 | ecosystem: Host-associated > Arthropoda: Insects > Digestive system > Gut ... | reverse complement strand
CGATTACACGCTTATCCCATACCGCAAAAAAACAGCCGCAGACGGGCCGCGCTACAAGGCCCTTGGTAACAGCATGGCCGTGCCTGTCATGCGGTGGATTGGGGAGCGGATAGAACTCTTTGGCAAAGGATAAACGGGTGATGTATGAGCGATGAATTACCAGTCTGCATTGACCGTTTTTCGCAGGGGGACTGCATCATGTGCGAGAACTTCCGGATGTGCGAGGCGGAACACAGGAAACGCTATCCGCAGATGCCGTATGTGCGGCAGATGCCGATAGTGACGGAAAATGAAACAGAACATCTAGTCCAGTAGGTAGAATTATGAAAAATCCTCTAGATGTCCACACAAAAAGCAGGCTCATGCCGCATAAATATCCAGCGCATGCGGTTCTACGTAAATTTGTCCACGAGCGCGACAATTTTATATGCCAGAAGTGCGGTGTGCGGCATGAACCTCCTGTGAATTATAGCGGCAAGCATTCTGTGGGTAGGCTTTCTTTAGACCATATCATTCCTGTTGCGAAAGGCGGGATGTCTTGCGCTGAAAATTTACAGACTCTCTGTTGGTCATGCAATTCAAAAAAAGGTGCCGCATGAACACAGACATCCGGCTTGCTGTTGGATTTTGGCAGCATCCAAAAACAAAGAAAACTGCCAAGCGCCTAGGACTTGAGGGCATCCGTTCTTTGCAGGTTCTATGGTTGTGGGCTGCGGTAAACCGCCCGGACGGAATTTTGTCTGGCATGGATTGGGAGGACATCGAGCTTGCTGCCGACTGGCAGGGAGAAGAGCGCGCTTTTTTCGACTGCTGCCTCGGCGCGTGGATTGATGAGGCGGAAGACGGCTATGCCTTGCATGATTGGAAAGATCACAATTCATGGGCTGCCGAAGCTGAAGACCGCAGCGATAAGGCAAGATTTTCAAGGCTGGCTACTGTCAATCGACAGGCATTCGACGAGTTAAAATCGGCGGGTGTCAACGCAATCTCAAAAGAAAAATACGAGCGCTTAACCAGCGTCACACGAACGCCAGACGAACGTCAAGCGGACGCCAGCGACACGCCGACTCCTGCTCCTGCTCCTGCTCCTGCTCCTGCTCCTGCTCTTACGCAAGAAGAAGAGAGTACACCTAACGGTGTACTTGTCGCCAACGAGGCTGGCGACGACAAGCCGACGCCAAAAATCAACGGCAAAATACCTGACTGTCCTCACCAGCAAATAATAGCGCTATATCACGAAATCCTACCTGAACTTCCACGGATCAAGACGTGGGAAGGCGCACGGCCAAAACACCTTGCGGCACGCTGGAAGCATGTCTTTTCTAGGAAAAAATTCACAACGTCAGAGCATGGAATTGAACATTTTCGCAAGCTTTTTACTTACATTCGCGGCTCGCCTTTCCTCATGGGACAAACCGCCAAGCCATTTCGCTGCTCACTTGGCTGGATTGTAAACGCTGAGAATTATACGAAAATTATAGAAGAAAACTATCATGGCAAAGAACTCTGACACCCACACCCGCGAATACCCCCACAGCCTGGAGGCGGAACAGTCCGTACTTGCTGGTGTTATTTGCGGTAGTGCAAGCCTTGACGACATTGCTTTCCTGTCTCCCGGCGACTTTTACGACTTACGCAATGCCGAACTCTGGCGCGTGCTTGAGGCAATGCACAGCAAGGGCGACGTGATTGACGTGCCGACTGTGGCAACCGCCTTGCACGAAGCCGGAAAGCTGGAGGTTGTCGGCGGCGCTGTCTACATTGCGGAGCTTGGTGAAATGGTGTCAAGCGGGGCGAACGCTTCCTGGTACGCGAATATCGTCAGCGACAAAAGCCAGCGCCGGAAAATTATAAACGGCTGCCTCGGCGTGTCGGCTGAAGCTCACCATGCGGCAACTGATGTGCAAGTCATACGCGAAAAGCTCAGGACGCTTGCTGACGGCGTTGACAGTTCGGCATCCGGCGCAGTGCATGTTTCGCAAGTTGCTGACCGCGTGCTTGAAAACCTGAAAAACGGAACAGCCCTAAAACCCATGCCGCTGCCGTGGAACAATGTGAACGCTGTGCTCAAGGGTGGAATTGTGGCAGGGGAGCTTGCTGTTCTTGCGGCGCGTCCCGGACTTGGAAAGACTGCTCTTGCCGGGTGTGTTGCCGTTGAGGCGGCACGGCGCGGTGTTCCGGCGCTGTTCGTCTCGCTTGAGGTCAAGGACGATGCGCTTACGTCTCGCTGGATCGCAAGGGAAGCGCGCGTTGACTACCGCCTTTTCCGGCAAGGAATAGACCGCGCAGAAAACGTCTTGCACCGCATCCAGGGCGCAACGTCAAGGCTTGCCGACTTGCCGCTGCACATTTTTGAGCGGTCAGTACGGCCTGTCACGCCTTCAGAAGTCAGGCGCGTTGCGCGCAAAGTAAAGGCCGGGCTAGTGATTGTGGACTATCTGCAACTCATGGCCCCAGATGAGCGGGACAAGAGCCGTGAACGTGAAGTCGCTGAGATGAGCCGCGCTTTCAAGCGCATGGCGCTGGATCTGTCCGTGCCTGTTTTGCTTTTGGCGCAACTCAACAGGCAAGTTGAGAATGGCAGCGGGGAACCGCAGCTATCACACTTGCGCGAATCCGGGGCCATTGAGCAGGACGCGGATATTGTCATGTTCCTGCACACGAAAGCGAACGAGCAAAGCATGTCGGTATCTCCGGTCAAGATGAAAATCGCCAAGGGGCGCAGTAGCGGAACAGGAAGCGCTTGGCTGAAGTTCGAGAAGCCGTTTCAGAGCTTTGTCGAGGGCACGGACGGCATGGGTTGGACGCAGCAGAAAGACGAGGACAACGGGCTGTGATGGCATGCAGGCGCATAAAAACTGACGCCGCGATGGATTGTGCACATCCGGTCGCGGCGGCCATGCGGACGAGCCACATGGACTTAGGCATCGCCAGCGCGGGCGAAGCGATGCAGACGGATACGACGATGCCAAAAACGCGCAAGGAATGCAACCCTGCATGCCCAGGGAGCTGGGCCGGGCCAATGGCGTGCGGATTGTGTGAGAAAGGAGATAATATGGAAAAGCAAAAAAGAGAATACGCCGCGAACTACTGCAAAAAACAAGAAAAACGTAAGGCTATAGCAGGTTGGTTGAGGAGTAATGGGTTTAAAGTTAAACAAGTAGAAAAAGAACTTGGGTGTTGCATTATTACAGTATCAGGAGATTATGCTGAAAAAAAATTCCGAGATAGACTACTTAATTTGGGTGTCCCTGAAGAATTGTTGGCAAAAGAAAATAAAAATATGAAATTAAAGCATGCAAAAAGAAAGTATAATCAAAGCTATAGAGAATCATGGAAAGAAAAGAACAAAAAACATATTGAGCGACAAATAGAATTAAAAAAATGGTTTGATGAGCGCAATATAACAATGGTTCACGTTGCAAATGAAATCGGATTTACAGGAAAAAGGCTTTCAATCCGTACGTTTCAAATGAAAACAATGGAAAAAGATAAAAGAGATAGGCTTATAGCGCTTGGAGTTCCAGGAGAGCTTTTGCCAGATGAAAAAGCTAAAAATGGCTTTGCAGCTCCACAATGGCCAAATCCAGAGGCGAGCATAGCATGCAAAGTATAAAATTTACCCTGCCAATCGTGCCAACAGCCCAGGCGCGGCCCAGAGTCGCCGTGCGCGGAAAGTTTGCGCAAGCGTACAAGACGAAAGACCAGCAGGCAAATGAGCGCACTTTGGAGGCGTGGCTGAAAGAACACGCGCCGCCAGCACCAATGTCCGGGCCGCTTGTGCTAGCCTTTACCGCAGCCCTGCCAGTTCCGAAGTCAGCAAGCAAGAAAGCCCGCGCGGCCATGCTGTCGGGAAGGGATTACCCAGCAAAAAAACCAGATCTAGACAACCTCGCCAAACAGCTTAAAGACGCCATGACGCGCATGCGATTTTGGAACGATGATGCCCAGATCGTGAGCCTACAATGCGATAAAATCTATGCTGAGGATGGATTTTGGCGCGTTGTAGTTCATGAGGCAGTGAGGACTCTGGTATGAGCCTACGTCCCTTATCAAGCGACACGCAGCAAGCCATCGCCGATCACGTTGCGCATGCGCGGGAAAAGCATCCCTGGTCTCAGAACATGACCTACGCGCCAAAGTTCGTAGTAGTGGAAGCCGAGCTGAACGAGATGGCAGCCGCCATGCTCAAGGGCGATACGGAGGCGATAAAGCGCGAAGCCTATGATTGCATAGCCGTGCTGGTCAGAATAGCGGAGGGGGAATGATGTACAAACAGCTTGGGGCTCTCGCATTCTCCGGCAAGACGCCGTTGTGCCCGAAGTGCGGGGAGGGACTCTCCGGAGACAAGCATCCGTGTTTCACGGAATCAGGCTTCATTTACCGCACGCGCGCCTGCAATGCTTGCCAGTCAACGATTTTCACAAAACAGACACAGGAAGAAATTACAGGCATCGAAACTATTGCGGCACATGCCGGTTAATTTCTTGAGTTTTTCTTGACATTCGTGTTTTGCTGTTCCTCAAAAGAGGTTAGCAGCATGCCAATCCACCTCGCAGAAATCAAAGCCTTCTTGAACCGCCCCGGCATTGAGGGGCCGCAAGCCCTTTTCGGGTACATCCCCTGTCGCCGCATATCTGACGGCAAGGGCCGAAACTATGTCGGCCATCTTGGCACTGAAACGCAAGGCATCGACTGGCCTGCCGCCGGAGACCCTAGCGGCTACACGGCAATGGGCGTCTCAGGCGTCACCATCGCCACGGGCGTTGACCTTGGGCAGACGGATGAAGACACCTTGCGGCGCTACGGGCTTGACCCCGGTATCGTCCCCATCGTGCGCCCGTATCTTGGGCTGCGCACTTATGCAGCCATGGAAAAACTTCACGACATGCCGCTGGCAGTATCGCGCGATACGGCGGACGCGCTGGATCTCGCAATCCTCTCTGTCCACGCAAAAATCATCACGGCGCGCTACAACCGCGACAATCCGCCCACGTTGTTCGAGGATCTGCCGTGGCAGGCCCAGGCGGCCATATTTTCGCTTCTGTTCCAGCGCGGCACTGGGGTTGCCGAAAAAGCTCCCAAGACCTGGGCGGCTTTTCAGCTTGGAGCGTGGGCTGACGCTTCCGCCAGACTCTGCACTGCCGACGCATGGGACGGATACCAAGAGCGCCGTAGGCTTGAGGGCCTTTTGCTGAGGGAGATCGCGTGATGGCCGCAAAATGGCTTGACCTTTTCTCCAACGGAGATGGAAAGCTGTCACGGACGCAGATCACGCTCAATATCATGCTTGTGTTGTCCGTCATGCTGATACTCGCGCACGTCGTCTCCGAACGTGAAATACTATCCTGGCCCGTGCTTATTATGCTCGGCGGCCTGCACCTGTTTGCGCTGCTCGACAGAATGAATGCAAGAAATATTGACGTAAAATTCAGCCTCAAGGAAGGCGCAACCCTGAAAATGGGACAGGGGGGAGGCGACGGCAATGCTTGAGAAGATTCTAGCATTCCTTGCGTCTTGCGGCGCACTGTTCTTTGCCGCCAAAGCCTGGCTTGCCGGGCGCGAAGCCGATAAGGCCAAGGCGCAGCTCAACGAGGCGCTTGTCAATGCGGAGAGGCAGGAAATTACAGCGCATGCCAAGGGCATTGAGTCCGAAAAACGTATAGCCCAAACGGGAAAAGAAGATGCGATTCAACAAGCTGATTCCGGCGATATTGGCGCTATGTTTGACAGCAAGTTTCCCCGCAATAAGCGGGTGCGCGCCGAAGCCTCCAGTTCTTGTGCGGCACGACCTGGCGGTTCCGGAACGCCCTGAAATGCTCCCGGTGAACAGGCAATACGTTGACGGGATGCACTGCTTTACGGACGCCGACTTGCGGAACTTGCTTATCAATCTGGAACGCAAGGACACGCATATTGAAATTCTTGAGGGCTATATAGATGCAGCGCGCAGCGCGAGGTAACGCATGGATATTCAAACTTTGGTTGCAGAAAACGCTCTTGTTTTTGTCTTCGCCTTATGCGGCGCGTATTTCATCAAGCGGGAATTTGAAGGCTTGAAGGTGGAGATACAGGAACTTCGCAAGGGCCTGCAATCAATTGCCGGAAATACTGTCAATCGAGATGAATATTTCGCAGGCATAGGTCGCCTGCATCATCGCGTTGACGAAACGGACGTGGAGATAGACTCGACAAACACAAGGCTTGCCACGCTGGAGGGCAAGTCAAGCATCTGGTATAAATGCAATTAATCCTCCACCAAAGAAGGGAGTCATCAGGCATGGGAGAGAGGCAGCAAAAGCAAGTTTTATGGTCGCCGCAATACGGCGCAGAGTGCCCGTGCTGTAAAGAGCTTACCATGAGAACGCATACAACGAGAGAATGGCGCAAGGATACGCGAAAAAGATACCACAAATGCCCGGCGTGTTGCGCGAATTTCAGCAGCGTACAGTATGATCCTGCTGCCGCCGCGCCCGCGTCAGCGCTCCAACATGGCGAATTTTGTCACCAATTTTGACTGGGTACGTAGACGGGCTCGCTGCTCGGTTTCCGGTAAACGTCAAAAAATGACACCCCCCCCCACATCATCCAAGGATCCAAACCATGATTGAAGTCAAACAAATTCCGCTTGCGCAGGCTCCCATGCCTCGGAAAAATCCTCATGGCTGAAGGCGTCAGCCAATCCGCTGACCTGCTTTAATCTCAGAATTTCATCCTGATCCATGCCTAACTCGCGCGAGATTTTCGCGTCATTCCAGTTGCGCCTGGAGAGTTCAAGCACGATGTCGCTCATGCTGGTCAGCTTGTGCCTGCCCCTGGCTCGATTATGACGGATGGTGGAGGCTATGCGCTCCGGTCTATCCGTTCTGTCTTGGTTGATGATTACGACAGGAAGTTGCGGCAGGCCCATTTCCTTGCCAACAAGATGCCGGTGAAAGCCGTCCACAACCTCATATTTCCCGCCGTCCTCCCATACCACTATTGGCTGAGTAAACCCGTCCTGCTGGATACTTACGCGCAAAAGCTCCATCTCTGGCGGAGCGACGGCGTTGGGGTTGTAGTCGTTTGCACATACAAGGTCTGTATCTACCCAAATGACACGGCTCACAGGATGGCGTTGAGTCCAGTTTTCCGACGACATTCCCGCTCCTTCTTTATCCGCCGCATATAGGCATCGTAAAAATATCCATGTTTTGTCTGGCTGAAGCTCAAACCCTTAGCCCAATAGTCATTTCTCAGCAGCATTTTTGCGATCCGCCGCCAGGACGGAACCTCCCGCTTTGCCTCTTGGCGGGGGTCTGCTTCATCCGGGATAGCCTTATATCCACGCGCTTCGTACCAGCGCAGGAAAACGAAGATTTTGTTTTTATAATGCTCTTCCATGTGGGGCGGCATACTCTCAAGAAGCATGTGGCAAAAGGACTGCCATGTGTGCCCGTCCGGTTTTGATATTTTGACTTGCCCGCTGACGTTTCCGTTGTACTGCACGAATTCCGCGCCGCTATTCACTCCGGAGACACGCGCCACGATGCGCGCCCAGGTTTCCGGTTCGATGATGTGATACAGCCACAACCCTTTTCTCTGGTCATCTCCGTATGGCTGACAAATGCGCTGCTGGTGGATGGACAGCCCGGCCATGTGCATGAGGTCATAAAGCCGGTTATAATCGCGCTTTTCTTTCCCGTAGTATGTCCAGATGTCCTCTGTCTTCCAGTCATACAGCGGATAGGCGTTATACACGGTCGTTTTCCACAGCCGTGTTGTCCACTGCTTACCGAGAAAAGTTTCTTTTTTCCGGTTTGCTATTGCCCTGAAGCGGTTCAAGCTCTCTGCCGCCCTGATTCCAACCAGGCAGGCAGTTGGCATCCCTTGCGAATACCAGTCGCCGAATTTCGGCGTAAAATCCTCAAACTCCATGCCTCGCTCGAAAAATGGCAAAGCGTCCTGGTCTGTAACGGCGCCAGGTTCAGGATGGCGTACCCACGCATCACGCGCATCCTCATCCCAGCACATCCACTTTGGCTGATACACACTGACGGCATTGCGCAGGGCAAGCGGCAGGCAGACCCAGTAGAGGCGTGTGCAGTCCGCGTACTCTTGCGTCATCCTCCTTATATGGGCGATGGTGTGGGCATACTGCGCTTCAAGGTCTATGAAAAGAACGCCGAATGTTTTCCCGTGCTTTCTTGCGGAATCAGCCGCCATGTGGAACAGTACACCGCTGTCCTTGCCGCCTGAAAAGGACAGATATACTTTAGGGAAGCTGGAAAAAATCAGATCAAGGCGCTCTCTGGCAGCCTCGAATACAGTTTTCCCAAGGAATCTTTTAGGCATACGCATCTCGAAATTAGCAGTTCGTAATTCTCCCGCGTCTTTGCTCCGGAAAACTCCCTCCAGGGAGGCGTTTTCTTTTCCTCGCCAAACGCTGGGCAAGTCGTTTTACGTCCGCACAATATCTGCTCTACAAAAAACATATCGGTCTTTGCGCACCAGTAATACTTGTACGATCCGCACCGCATGGCGGCAAAATTGTTCTGCGACCAGGGTTCTATGTAGACGCGGCATAGACCGTACTCGGCATACAGCCCTGTGCGCAGCCCCTCTTGCAGCATGAAGGAAGAAGCACTGATAGCCTCTTTCCCTCGGACTGCTTTTGCCGTGGTCAGCCATCCGGCATATGCCAATATGTCTGACTCACGGCTGTCAAAATCAAATGTCTCGATGGCGGGCTGACGTTTCATATGCTTTCCAGGATTCTATCCAAGCCTAGGCCTGCAAGCATCTGGGGCTCCAGGTAGACGGTCATGGTAGTGCCATCTTCAGACCGCCCATCTATCTGATAGCGACCCGTATAGCCCCTGTAGCACTGACGCTCACCGTCCCACTCCCGCTCACTTTGAAAGAGTGTGAAGGTGAATGTGTCTTCAGAGTCAAAATCGCATTCATCAAGCCTGTATCCATGCGCTATGTCGTGAAAGATAACGCATGTTTCGGCGTTGAGGGCCGCGATCTCTGAAATTCTGTATGTTTGGCTGATGTCCATGTGATTCCTCCTTTTCGTCTCTAGGTGGCATATATATACATCTCAAAATGCACTTTGTCAAGCGGATAGGCAAAAATTTTTATCCATAAAAAAAGACGCTTTACGCGCATTTCGGGATTTTTTTTGGCGGTGGTAGCGCTAGGCGGTAGGGACATCCGGCTGCTTGCGCGGCCTGCCCTTCGGCCTGCCGGTCGGCTTGTAGGCTTGTGGTATCCGCTTACGGTTAAGCCCAGCGCCTGTCGTCACCGGCCTCCCCATCGGCCTTTTGCCCGGCACGATACCGGCATCCGCGTCCGCCTTTTTGCGCTCTTCCACCCAGGCGGCAGGCACCAGCCAGATCCTCCCGGCCTTGTATGCGCCCGGTACCCGTCCCGCGTTGCACAGCACGGTGACGGCGCTTCCCTGCGAGTAGCCGAGTTCTTTTGCCGCGCCTGCTGCGGTTAAGTATGGGCGTGTGCTTTCTGTCATCATGTGATACATAATACATCATTAAAATATGTTTGTCAAGACGCAAAAAGCCCCTCTTTCGAGGGGCATGTTTATTTGCTTGCTTATTGGCAGAACTTCACATGGCAGGTATTTCCCCTTGCGGCGGCAGGAAGGACGGCTTGAGTTTGCAGCCGTCATTCGCGCAAACAAAATGGTAAACGGTGCGCGTCTCGCTCTCAACCGGCATCGCGGCCAGGTCAAGCGCCAGCCCGCACTCCGGGCACAAGGCGATTGTGTCAGGGAAATTCGGCACATCAAGCTGCACCAGCAACCAGCATAGTGATGCGCGATTCATGGCTTACTCCAAACATCCAGCAAGTACTGACACGTTTTGAGCCCGACATTTGCCGGGCTCAATTTTCATATTCACGACAACTCGACTTGTCAAGCAGAACGCAAACCTGCGCCAGCATCGCGCCGTCGCGCGACTACTTCCCGCACAGCTCACAGATGCCGCTGACGTTCGCCGTAGCGGTATCCAGGGCGTAGCTGACGCTCAGGTACCACCTGTCCATCTGGTAGGCCATGCTGCGGAGCATGGCGAGTTTCAGCCGCTTGTCGCCGCATGAGTCACCGGACTCGTGGATCTTCCGGGAGATCCAGGCGCTAACGATGCTGTAACGGTCGCGGATGATGCCCGTGCAGTTCTGCATCTCAATGATGTGCGGCTCGACCTCCTTGAACGCGTCGGGGCCGGTCTT
>Ga0123357_10014683_pt1 | contig 10233 bp, 6 predicted proteins | sample TergutEmb28metaG_FD_89873 | JGI IMG/M metagenome (GOLD analysis project Ga0123357, IMG submission 89873) | Embiratermes neotenicus P4 segment gut microbial communities from Petit-Saut dam, French Guiana - Emb289 P4 | ecosystem: Host-associated > Arthropoda: Insects > Digestive system > Gut ... | reverse complement strand
TTTTTTTTTTTTTTTTTTTTTTGTTGTAAGGGGTTCGTATAAAATTTGGGGGGGGGGGTTTTGGGGGTTCCCCCCCCCCCCCGTGTTTTATTTAACACTGCTGCCAGTTGCTAAGATTATATAGCATTGGCTTTCTCAGAAGCAATTGGTACATCTGCCCCCATCCCATTGTGTCAACTTGTAATGCTGGAAATGACACAATTCTGTATACTGGGTAGCTTCAGACCCTGCAGCTTGTTCTGTGTATTATATATTTAAATTTTATTGTTACCTTGATAAAATAAAGTCAAATTGGTGCACAATTTTTCTTAGTACGTTTATTTATTTTCTCCACATGTTTCAGGCGACTGTGTGCCCAACATCAGAAGAAGCAACTAAATTCATGTGACACTTGGTACTTATTATTCTGTATGGATGACTGTCTGGTATGCAGGGTGGAATGAAACTCCATTCCACCCTGCATACCAGATAGTCATCCATACAGAATAACAAGTGCCAAGTGTGGCACAAATACAGTTGTTTCTCCTGATGACAGGCACGTAGAGAAAAGAAATAAACATACGAAGAAAATTTGTGAACTAAGTTGGCTTTATTTACAAGATTATACAGGGATGCATGGTCAACAAAACCTAAAATTTATTGTCACCCATTGTTTGGACACATGAAAGGCCTACTTTAGCACATACAGTGATCTTTTAAATCCACAGTATGGCTTTTACAACTTTATTTTCACGCTGGTGGCACATGTATTTAGAAATTGGAGTGTCCATGGTTAACAGCTGCTCCAAGCCAGTTATAAAATAGAGAAGGGCTGCCTCCTTGCCATGTGTAAATGAGAAGTAATGATAAAATGCTGGTGTTAATTACAGTTGCCAAGTGTGGACTGCTGTTACCTTCCATGAGCCTCACGTGATATCCACTGACGTTGGGTTAAAAGAAAAATAATAATAATCATAATTATTAACTGCAATTGGGTTGTCACCCAGTAAAATTTATAAATATGTGTTATAGAAGGGAGAATGGATTTTAATACTCCACAGAGTGTCACATCACACGTTCATTTGAAAGAGTAACACCAATTGTTTAATTCACATGGTGAATTGCCTCACAGTGAACCTATACTGAGGATTATGTAAACATATAGGGAAGTCCAGTTTCTGCATCTAGAAGTGGCTTTTCTCTGTTTTATCATTTTTTTATTAGGATTTGTGGATAGCATAACTATTAGTACTTGAACATGGCCCCACCACATAAAATGACATTCTGTAGTAGTAGTACTAGAACTCTTAGACATAAGTTTTAGCGTCATCAGTATGTGACACTGTATATGTCATACTGAAGACATGGAGTAGGTTGCTGGCCAGGTTAAGATCAATGACTGGGGAATCTGCCCTTCCATCCTCATCCAACCCTATCACTAAGTCATCTTCAGCAAGCATCTTACCATGACTTTACACATCAAAAGTTACAAATTATTTTGATTTTTGTATTTTGTATGTAACACACTAATTAGACTCAATACTGGGAGTATTAAAGATGTTGAATTTAGTTGTATCTGTTAACAGTGAGGTGGACAATCATATTGTTAAAGTTGGTGCTCCTGTAGAATGTGCAGTGATATAATATGGTATAGATGGTTTCTGGCGTGTCAGAGGAACCTGCTGGTTCCATCTTCAGTTAGTAGATTTCTCCAAGAAATTAGTAACCACCTGCCATTGTGATCTCACATCCCAGAATGTTTACCACAGAGAACTCAAAATCTCATATTCTTGTAATTTTTTTAACTACAGCAGACCAAGGTCTTATTATATGGTGGTTGTGGTTACTACTACTGCTACTAACTTAATTCAAATACTTTGTCAGAAAAGGTTCAAAATTTTAACATTGTCCATGAAGACATTTAACATCAGATGTGTACATGGTAAATGAGTTCCTCCTTCAAACAGATGCATTTTGTGCATGTCCAAGCAAGTGGCCAGATGGAGGGATATTTGGTACTTGTCACAGCAGGGTTAACATGGATTTCACTCATTTTTAAGAAATGTGTTTTTACATTTTCTGGGGGGTTTCAGTTATTTCTTACTCATTGTTGTCCTCATAATATTGCTTACTGTTTGAATATTTGTTTGGCTTTACTTTTGTTCATGAACAATGTCATTCTCAAACCAATTCAGTAGAAAGGAAATCTGTCAAGAAACAAATGTTAAGAAACTCCCCCCCCCCATGAAGGAACACTGAAATAATATTTTTATGTGTCTGTTCAAATATTATCTTCCAAACTTCTTGCAGTTATTGCCAACAAACAGACAACACTCACTGCATTGCTCTTACCATAGTTCACTTAAGTTCTTATGGTGGTAAATTTTGTGATAGTCAAGTTGCTGATTGAAGAAGTCATGGTGAGGTGATCCCTTTTTTTGGAAAATGTTTCGTTTCTGTCAGAGGATCTATGTGACATGTTCATTCATTGTATGAACAACCTTTACCCATGGTTAACTGCTGATATCTAAAGGGACATGAAATTTTTACAAGTGCTTGTAGTAAGATGGGTAAGATTTCATAATGTATTGTCATGATACCACTTTATCAAAATACTAAAACAACTGGTAGAAGTATGGAGTTTGCTAAACCACTAGTGTGGCTGCATGTTAGATGACAGGGGTTTTATTTGCAAGGCAAATGTAATTTTCCTTTACATCCAGACCAGGTTTGGTGCCCATCTGGACTCGTACTTGATTGGTAGCACAACCTTCTTCAAAGTTAAAGGTTCTCAGCTGATAAAGGCACTGCTTTTTATTGCTAATATTAATAACGTTTGTTGCTGTACTATCACACCCTCTGTACATCTTAGTAGATTTCTATAGTAAAACCGACCAGACGCATCAATGTCTCAAATTTATTTTTTTGGAGTAACACTCTACATGTTTCAGACGGTCTTTCCATCCATCATCAGGAACTAAAGACTGTACATACTGCAACAGGCATATATCAAAGAGATACTGCTGACTGCTTGCTAGCAAACAGTCGGCAGTATCTGTTTGACATATGTCTGTTGCAATATGTACAGTCTTTAACTCCTGATGATGGACGGAAAGACCGCCTGAAACATGTAGTGTTACTCCAATAAAATAAATTTGAGACATTGATGCATCTGGTTGGTTTTATTGTAGAAATATATTACGATTCATAGCCCTATGAACGTCAAAATCTTAGTAGATGTTTAGATACTGTACTATGGTATTCTTGGTTATGACATGTTTTGGAGGAATATATATATATATATATGTATATACCACCTCCATCTTCAGGGTTGAACTCTGGCAACTTTATCACTGTGTTTCTCTGGAATTTACCACAGTTTTCTAACCCAGAAGACCAAAGTAGGAATCTTACCACAATCTTACAGAGCTTTAAAGTTTGCTATGGGTACAGGTTAAAGGTCTCTGTCATAAATCATACAAGAAGTTCAGGGGTTCTTTTACTGAGATATGTGTTGCTAGTAGGCACATTTACTGTGCCCAGAAATTTTCCAATGCTTGAGAAATTGTGAATACATGAATCTCAAGCCTCTACGTATGTATGTATAAAAAAATTTCAAATTTGGTTATTCTTGCCCATATCTTGTACTTGTATTTTTTGTTGTCTCAATGTGACGTGCTTTCTATTCGAAGATACTTCAGGAAATGCAGCATAAATTAGGAATTACCGAAATGCAGCATAAATTAGGAATTACCGTGTACTCTATAGATGGGTACTTTTCCGATGTGTCTTGTGAGATTGGGTTGTGGTGATCCGCACGCCAAAAGAATTAGGTGTCTTCTTTTCCCTTCTGTCTCCCCCAATATTTCAGTTTCTTCCCCTTCGTCCTCTGTCTCACTCATTGTACTATCACTGCAAATACATTTTCTCTGTTACAGTTCAAATTAAGATTTGTAATTAGCATTAAAATGTATAATTCATTCATCTGATATCATCTTGCAAATTTTTGAGGTTCTCAGGCAAATGCACCTTATGCTCCCCATTTGTAGTTGGGCTGGGATGACATGACCTGCACATGGAATTGGCAAGCATGTGGCATTCCAGATTCTGAATTGAATAAGTGACTCAGGTTATGGCAGCTGCTACAGATACAGTACATTGATTTCATCTGTAGTGCACACAAAATACTGCAGCACTGGATTCTCGCTGAAGAGAAATTGTGTGAAAGCCTTACTGAGTTTGAATATTCACTGTGTATCTCCCAGACACCTTGCACAGGAGTCTGTGGTGTCAAGTTTCAGGTTTTCTATTTCTAAAAATGCACTGTTTATGGAGATGCAAGGTATGCATGCATAAAAACAGAGAGCATTTCCAGCATCTGCTGGAATATAGGTGACTTTTATTTGTACTGTGTTAGATCATAGGCTTTTCAGTATTGCTAAACAGTATCTTCACAGCCTCACTATGAGGGAGGATCTTCAGATGCTTCTGGATGCTTAGTTCAAGAATCTAGATGAAGCTCTGAGATAAAGATTCAAATCTTCTAGAATGTTGTGCTCTCTCAATGGTTAAATAGTTTCCAGAGTTTAAAAAAGGTGCTGCATTCCTTCAGAATGTAGGGGGCTACTTACGTGGGAACGCTGCTTTGAAAACTTTAAATCTTGCAAGCTCTAAGATGGCTATTCTTCATTGCCCATCTTTTTTAAGGATTCATGCAGTTTGAACATTTCTTAAAAGGATCCCAGAAGGAGTTCTGTGATAACATTTATCCAACACACTGAACCTCTGTGTCTATGTTGTAGCTCAGTCGGTTGATCATGCTCAATTACCTTGTAAACCTGCGTGTCACATCACGTTGTTAATGTTGCTCACTTATAATGAAACCGCCCGGTTTAAAGTCATTTCATGGACGCAGCATCAGTGCTATTATTTGTTTGTAGTAAGTGCCATTTCTTCAAATTTCCCTCTAATCACCCCCCTTCCCCCTCCCCACCACCACACCCCACTTCTCTGCATATGTAGTTACATTGCTAAGGCATCACAAAGTGGACAGCTCAGTGACATTTATAAGAAATATGTTAATAATTGTCCAACAAGATGCAATACAAAGCAGTCTGTTTATTATGCTGCAAGTTCACTCTATATGGAGGGAGGTAGCTGCACAAAAAATATGACCAGTACTGGAGGCTGTAGTTACAGTTTTGTGTACTGATGATGGGTGTGGTTGACACCCAAAACATGTAGAGTGAACTTGCAGAATAATAAATAGAATGCTTTGTGTTGCTTCTCGTTGGACAGTTATTAATATAGATCAGCGATGCACGGAACCATAAACATAAAATTACAAGAAAATCTGTTGAAACAGTTTTTCATTGTTAGCCTTATATTTTTGTTGTGTGAAATTGTATAACTTACGATATGTTATACATACCATGTAAGATTTAGTGTAAGAACATATAACTTACGTTATTATACACATACCACATAAGATTTGGTGTAAGAACACAGGATGTTGTGTATCAGAACTATCGCATGAACCTACAGCAGTAACAGAGGGCACTGCATGTGTCAAAAGTACAGTAAGAAAAAATACAAATTATTGATTTAGAAACCATGAATTTGGCTTATGATTGTAGCTTTGACCATAGCCAACGTGGATCTCTTGTCACATAAACCATCATTTTTTCGTGTGACAGGTAACACGATAGAAAAGAATGTACTCCATAATGCACAAAATTTCTTAAGTTCTTCGCAGTTCACGGCAAAAAAATTGGAATTGGCAAATAACTCTTACTCTGGGTCCTGTATTGTAGACTGTCCTGTGTGGTTTAGGTGCCATTATTTGGTCACAGTCGGACAGACAGACAGATGAGCTCGGCATTAAACCTTTCTTTAACTTTGTAAAGTGCTACTAAAATCCTTAAACACATAAAACCAATTGCAACAGTTGGCAAACCTTGATGTGTACAGAAAGTAGCACATACTTGAAACCCACAGTTAGAAAGAAATGGCTGCAATTCATTGTTTCAGAATAATCAGAAGTAGCTTGGCTTTCAGTGTTTAGTGCATTTTGTCTTGATTAAATGTTAATAAAATCAACTCAGTTATACCCTATACCTCAGCATTGCTGGTTGACTTTCTGGTTGTAGGTCAAAATAATGCATTAAAGAACTGCGTGAAAGACACAATTGGAAACACGAAATCTAGTACTTCAGAATTCGTGTTTGTAAGTCTTGTGTGATTCTTTGCATTCTTTGCCTGTTCGTCTTACACCCATGTGGTTAGTTATAAATGTAATAGTGGAAGACCGGAAGATTTATTTCATCTTGTATTTAGTGGATTTAATAATATGTTGCCCATGTTTTGAAAATTTGCTATGTAATTTAATCTGTTATCATTGTTTGATTTGAATTATTATGTGCTCTGTGAAAGTACATTGAGTATTTACTGAATATTTACCAAATATTGACAGATTTCTGATGTTTCAACATTAATCTCATGTAATGCTGAACGACACATATGTTGTGCTGATTGAATTTACCCCATTGTATTTTTGACAAGATGCACTTCATGTCCTTACACAGCCCTCTGAATGTTATAGATGAGAAGAGTGCACTATGCCTCTTAGAGAGAACGTACTTTCTTCACTCCATAATCCCATAATAGTAGTGTTTCATTTTAACCCTTTCAAATCCAAGGAATTCAAAATGAATAACATTTTATGGAGTGAGGGGTTTATTAAAGTGTTGAAATGCCACAAAAATATTAACTAAATTCCTTCTCTTCATCCTCTTCCTTCTCCTACAAGTTGTACAAAAAGTTATATCTTGGCTGGCTGTTATCCCTGACAATAAATATATCAGTACGTGTACCTCATCATGGCAACTTTTTCATCATTTATATAATTATCAGTGTACAGTATATAGTTTCAAAGCAGTATGATAAAATTTGAGGTTCCTGTCTTTTGGGATGTGATGTGTAGTTTTGTAGACAGGTACAATGTTTCAGAGGAACCGTATACTCTCAAGATGGAGGCAACAGATGCTTCCAAAATGTTGGTACCTGTTTACCAGACTATAGGTCATCACATCCCAGAAAACAGTACTATTAGTATATTAGAAATTGAGTGCTATAACTCAGTGGAAATATGAATAATTTGTGTTGGAGACTAGTGGTCCTGGTTCACCTCCCAGTTCCAACACCAGAAACTTCACTTATAGTTTCCCCTGATCCTCCAGGCAGATGTGAGTAAATAGGCAGACTGCTTCCTCGCTGATTCTGCTCAGTTCATCATATGTACGTTATTCAGCACTGCATAATCATTACATCTGCAAAAATGCCATGTTGTATTGAGATTCAATATCAAATTACCCTGAAAATTATTGACATTGTATATAGCGAAGGTGTTCAAAGCATTATGATAGAAAATCCGATGAAAATGATTAACACTGAATGAATAGGCAAGATATATACATATATAGTATTAAAGTGGGTATGGTGCAAATGTTTTGTAATAAATAAGGTAAAATTGTGGGATTTGTGTGAAGCCTCATGCTCTGTGGCCTTGTACAGGTTTTTAGTTGTTGTGTGTGTCTTTCTGTACAGCTGTCTGCCCTGTGATGTCGTAGCCCCATACCCTTTGTTGTTGCGATGTTACCAAGTTCCCCACACCCTACTCTTCCCCAGTTGTTATCTGCCAGCCAGCATACCGAACAAAGTGAGGATCATATATATTATATTATTATAATTATTATATACTATTCAGGATATTTTTGTCCATTTTTTCACTGTAGATTATAGTAATGTTTTTTTTTTTTTTTTAGATGTTGAAAACAATTTAAATCTGAAGAAAAAAAATATTTAAAGAATAAAAATGATAAATAAGTGTGAAAGTTTAATGTGTTTTTTTATTCTCACAGGGTTCTTTCATTTCCTTTGACTCTGTCACACCTTGTGGTCTCATTGGCATCAAATGCAAGCAGGCTTGTGTTTAGCCCTAATGCGATGTTGCTTTCCAGTGTAAATGTAGTTATCTAGCAGATGTGCTGGATTTGACATTGTCACAGCACTGCTGATCTTCTGGTATGTGCTGCCGTGTACTACATTAATCATTGTCTCTTCCCAGAAGAAGGTAATCTTCGTGCAGGATCCAGTATGTATGCTGATACCAAATTTGTCTCAGAACTGCTTTAAGAATCTCCATTTTCTGTCACAGAAATGACATGTTTTAAATAAAGGGATGCAGAGACAAACTGTAAAGAGAGACTTTAGAGTGATTATTGAATTGTTTAACAACATTTTCATTTTCAAAGTTTGTGTAGCATACAGTGGAGGGGTTATTGTGAATAATGAGTTGATAGGGGATTTGGACAGAAATGGTCATGTGTCCTATACAAGACTTTTAAGCTTGAAATATTTGTAGATGTTTAAGGATTCAATTCATTTCTCACAGAAAAGACATCTTATCTCCATTACAAAGCTAATTGGTTAATGCCGTTCAGGTAAATAATCGCTATTCATTGTGAGAATTGTACAGAATATGTAAAGTCTCCCTGTGCAAAATTCTGATTTTTTAAAAATGTTAAAAGTCATGTTCATAGTTATCACCATTTTTCAATCATCTGGTTCCAAAAATCAAACATATTTATGCCACCTCAACACATTGACGCACACTTTTAGATTAACTTTAAATTACAGTAGTACTTCATTTAAAATACCTGCAACACATTTCAGGTGTGAGGAGCAACAATTTGTAATTTACAAATTTGACATTCAGAGGACCGTGCGTCGTGATGATTTCTTAACCAATGAGATGCGCTAATTTCTCAAATTTATTTTTGGAATAGAACTGTACATGTTAAGGACAGGTTTTCTGTTCATCATCAGGAGTCTAGCACTGTATACACAGCAATAGGTATAGGTTATACAGGTTATGCTGTCTGTTTGCTAGCAGTCAGCATAACCTGTATAACCTATACCTATTGCTGTGTATACAGTGTTAGACTCCTGATGATGAACAGAAAACCTGCCCTTAACATGTATAGTTCTATTTCAAAAATAAATTTGAGAAATTGGTGCATCTTGTTGGTTTTATTATAAGAATTGTAATTTACACACTGTTAAAAAATGTCCATTCTGCAAATTTGAGGGCACAGTGCTGAGGAAGATATTTGGATCAAAGACACAGGGAGCAATAGGAGATTGGAGAATACTGTGTAATGAGGATCTTAATGATTTGTGCTCATTTCGGTATATTTCTGGGGTAGGAAGAGATGGGAGAGGCATGTGGAATGCTAGTAAGCAAATGACAATATGTACAGGGTTTTGGTTGGAAAATCTGAAGGAAAGAGGCTTCCTGGATGATTTAGGCATAGATGGGAGGATGGTGTTAAAATGGGTATCAACACATGATGGGAGGGTATGTTCTGAATTCACATGGCTGCGGACAGACGCAACTGGCACACAGAAACAACGGAATGCATTAATCCTTGAATTGTTGTTTCTGAACGTAACAGCTTAGATGTTAGACCCCCTCCTTTCTGTGATCGATACCGAAATACTTCCTTTGGGACAGGGAACCATTCAGAATCGTAACAGGTGTTTTAGCCTGCTGGTCGTAATGGAATGTACCGAGCCCCCGGGGAATGATTCACGGAGCACTTTTTAAAATAAATTACCCTATGCCCAAATACGCGCCTTCATCACTTTTTTTTTAGCGCGTTCGCGTCAAACAGTTATACAGCTATAATTTAGCCACGTATGTCCACAGAAAAGGAACGGATTTTAGTGACATCCGACATGCACGAATCGTAGTGTAACGAATGAACCGGAATTTTGGGGATTCTGCGTGAATTTCTTACGTTGTTTTCTTGCTGTTACAATCCGTCAGTCTGGCTGCTGGTTAGCCACTTAATTTGAGCAATTAAATTCCACTATATAGAAGGAAATTATCCCTTATTGTGCAATGTTTACACGAGTATTTGCTATTCCCCACACACCCAGCCTTATCAGTGAAGAAAAAGAACACAATGTCTGTCGAAGCGCAGTAAATGCTTAACGAACAACTGACGGCGCAGCAGCGCCCGTCCGCGAACTGCACACATTGTTGTCACGTCACCATTGCTTTCGAAACCACGGTAAATCGTATGCGAAACTGTAAGTAAACCTACTTATATTCTAGCATCCAGTGGCGTACCGGGGGGGGGGGCAACCCCCCCCCCCCCCCCCCCCCCCCCCCCCACCCCCCCCCCAACA
>Ga0123357_10014682_pt1 | contig 10233 bp, 6 predicted proteins | sample TergutEmb28metaG_FD_89873 | JGI IMG/M metagenome (GOLD analysis project Ga0123357, IMG submission 89873) | Embiratermes neotenicus P4 segment gut microbial communities from Petit-Saut dam, French Guiana - Emb289 P4 | ecosystem: Host-associated > Arthropoda: Insects > Digestive system > Gut ... | reverse complement strand
GGTATATGGACTGGATTGGGTTGGCCCAGGATAGAGACAGGTGGCGGACGCTTGTGAGTGCGGTAATGAACCTTCGGGTTCCGTGAAATGCGGGGAATTTCTTGACTAGCTGCAGATCAGTTAACTTCTCAAGAAGGACTCTGCACTATGGAGTAAGTAAGTAAGTAAGTAATACGTATCGCAGAAATATTTATTAATATCAACTGATAGGTATGACTTGATGACATCGTTAAACATCGTTTAGAGTGACAAATATTACAGTAAATAGTTCTTAACACCACCTATGTTTATACCAAAATACGCTTCAAAATATAACACTAACCGTTGCCCTTTGAACCCAAAAAGACAACTGAATTAATACTGTAATGTTCAGCGCTGTGACATCATGTAGTCACAAAGATTAGGGAAAATATTCTGCCTCAATCTTCAGGAAGGCAGTAGTAGGCTATATGTGGTGGTAGGTTATGTAGGCAAGAGGTGGCAGGATGACAGAACGGGACAATGTTGCATGAGAAGTGTTGGGCTGCAGAGATGGCATCTTAAGAAATGCAGTATTCCCATCACCAATGGATTATGAAAGAGTGAGAAAGAGGAAACAACTTGCCCTGTTTACTTAGTGAATATGGAAGCTTTGTGCTTCTCGGAAAGTTTTGTTCGCTGATAAGACGGCCTGACAAGACAAGCTGGAGGATGTAGAGCATCATACATTATTCACACTGTGTTGATCTCTGGGTGTCTTCTGGTGTGAAAAGATGCGGACGTTTTATTGTAACTGAAAGAACGAGAGAGTAATTATTTTATATGGAACATGTAAAGTACACCGTGACCGCAAAAACACGGAGTGCGTGCCTGTATCAAGCAGATAGTGCACAGCAGTTGGCTATTCTAGGAACACAATTAGCACAGCCTTATTGTTACTACTGGACTGTGGACGGTTGGCCAGCCTGAGACCACCCTCAAATTATTGTTACTACTGGTCTGCGAACGGTTGGCCAGCCTGAGACCATCCTTAGCTTATTGTTACTATTGGACGTAAACGGTTGGCAAGCCTGTTTGTTATAATTGTTCGTGTTTACAGGCAACAGTGTCTTAACCCAAATGGCACTCTGATTACTGCACAGTGTTGTAACATAGATGACACGCAGCTTACTGCGCAGAGTCGTAACCAGATGACACGATAGTTACTGCGCAGTGTCGTAACTCGGATGACACGCTGGTTACTGCGCAATGTCATAAAGCAGATGACACGTTGGTTACTGCACAGTGTAGTAACCGAGACACGCTTGTTACTGCACATTTTCATAACCCAGATGACATGCTGGTTACTGCACAGTGTTGTAACCCAGATGACATTCTGGATGTTGCTCAGTGTCGTAGCCCAGATGACACTCTGGTTACTGCAAAGTGTCGTAACCCAGACACGCTGGTTACTGTACAGTGTCGTACCTTAGAAGACCCGAAGAACATTCGAGTGTTTCACGTGTATCGAGGACAGGCCTTCGTATGAAATCGCATGTTGTGATCATGACCGTAATAAATCAGCTGTAGGCTGTATCGATTACCAAGACAAATTTATATACATGGCTCTTCATTCTGAAACCATATGTTCAGCCGTGACCACTGTAAGAGCCATATAACCACAGTGGCAGATACATTGGTGATGTCCTTCATGTTGAAGTTCAAATATGCTGTTGAACTTGTATTGTCCCACTTTCTTCAAGCCGGAACCGTCAGTGCGATGTTAGCACATGTGCCGTACGTTCAGGATTGTCGTACCTGCAGATGAATCTCCCGACTGAGGATCTTTTTGTCTTCCTTTGTCTCTCGTAGAACAACATGTTAAAATAGGCCCCGGTATTTTTTTGCCACGTACTATTTTATTAGTCACATGCATCCATTCGGTCTGACGGGCTTATACATATTATTATTATTATTATCCTCATCATCATCGTCATCATCATCAACATCAGCATCATCATCATCATTGTCATCATTATCCTAATCATCATCATTTTTAAAATGAAACTGAGTACTGAAGGGAGGACAGTGTTGTCTGCTGCTATGCAGCGATGCAGTTATGAACGGATTTCTAGATCCTGTAAGCTAGGGTTTGTTTATTTATTTGTGCTATGTGGTCTAATGAAATATGTTCGTCTCTTATTTATTTCCATCGTTTGTGAGTGTTTTCTGCTCACTGTATTTTTGGTCTCCGTTTCACGTCTTCCATTTTCTATTGTACTGAGTTATTTCTGTGGCTTCGTGTTTTCGCTCTTCTTCTAACCCTGTAAAATCTGCAGATGAGATGAATTGTTTATAAACACTCTCATATTTGAGTATGTTTATTTAATAGCAGTCCTTAAATTAAAAATGCATTTTGACCTTCAGAAATGTTTGTTCCAAGTATAGAACTCTTGCACTTCCTCGGAAACATACAGAAAAAGTAGTTTTTTAAACTCATTGTGTAAATAGTGTACGTACTAATGTGCACCTACCACGTGGGTATTTCATTTTTTTCTACGAATTTACATAGCATATTCTTCTTCTGTTTCTTTCGTTAATTAAAGGCAGATAATTATAGTTAATATTATTTAATAACCCAGAAAATTCGAGAAGCCACAAACGACAAGACAGAAAAATTCCTTATTGGATACTACAGAACGATCGGCTCTATTGTATGGTAGTAAAGCTGCGTTGTATATAGTGCTTCACGTAAAAAACCCTTTGAACATTTTAATGGTACATTTTTACATTACATAAACATTCTTGTGTTCTGTGTGGTTTAGTGTTGCACCAACATTAAACAAAAGTACCCAGATGGGTCCCAGTGATCCATTAGTGGTAAATTCTTATATTAATAAATTCAATATTTCAAGACCAAAGAATTCCAGCTTTTATGAAAAATTCAGTGAAACGGCAGCCTCTTTTACAATTTTTTAATGTTTCAGGAAGTCGCTACATGTGAACTCGCAGTCATTATCAGGACGCAGCTTTATTGCTATAAAAATTTTTCTTGCGGTTTACTATAATGATTTTATATGCGTACTTCGTAACGTGCAAATAATTATATTGGCTTCGTTTTACGACTAGAGACATCGTTGCCACATACTTCAGTTCTTAGCCCCTAAGGAAGTGACAGATGTGTTTTGTAGTATGCACTAGGCAGCGTTAGGCCATAAAATTAAGGAGGGTAAGAGATGCAGTGCCTTTTGACTTAATAGACGTATCAAGCATAACATTCCGACGAATGTATGTCGGTCCACCTGTAAGATAAGGCCACTTGGGAGAGCTAAGTTTTGGTTGACGGTCAATTAGAATTGGATGTGAAGGGGATGTGTTGAAGAGGTGGGCTAGGTTAATGAGGGCAGACATATTAACACGGAAGTGAAACTGCAACTTCTGCGACATTTTATGACGCTCTTGAAAACAGAGAAGCCACTCTGGCTGCTAGCTTTTCAAGAATAACTTTAATTTACTGAATTGGTTAAATAAATAAGCCTTGAAATTTGGGAAAGGAAGTAAGATTTTGTCCGTAAAACCCCAGAGGGTCTGACAAAAGTATTTCGACCTTTTTCTCGAACTCCGTAGACAAAAATTCCTCGAGATTATCTTGGTAACAGTAGTGGCGGATTATACCCGTCAGGCGGTACAACTCAGCTGACAGAGCAGTAGTGGGGGCAGACACTGTCCTCTTGTCCAAAACGTTTAGACCGGTCCCAAAGTCCCACGTAGTCTTCGTGGAAAGGGTGTCAGTGGCCCTTTCCTCGAAACTGAAGAACTTGATTCGTGAATGAGACCACTGAATTCCATTTATTACCAAGGTTGACAACCTCTACTGCCCCTGTTACTTTCATATTGTCATCTTCTAAGAGCACAGATAGGTATACTTTGCCGCATCCATCCATATCTGCACCAATTCTTTATTCACTGTAAAACTGTCAGTCGATGATATGAACCCTATGCGGCTGGTAAGTAAAGTTACAAATGGACTCTTGTAATGGATAAAAAGGTCGGTTGAGGGCTACACTTTAATTTCCATACTGTCCTGTTTTTGCAGCCAGCACTTACAGGACGCAGAAATGCCCGCTGATCTTGCCAGTTACGGCAGTTCGTTTTGTGAATACGTCTGTTCACCATAATTATTAACACGACGAAGTTAAGAAACTCCAGAGATTCTCTTTTTTGTTTCAAAAGAGTTTTTACAAACAAAGGATTTATGTTGTGTTGTAGGGTGCATTAACGAGTAAGTATTTTGTATCATAATGTAGAGGGGAGAGTCTTTATTCCGTCTACTGAATATGTAAGTTGTTTGAAATATTCTGTAGTCACGCACCTTCTTTCGAGATTTGAGGTTTTAAGATAGTGATTTTCCATGTTAGACGTCTTGGATATGACACTGTGCAGGTTAATAAAAACTGACAGATGTTCTGAAGCTGTTCAGATGCTTCTGCTTAGAAGTAAGAAAATTATGTAAATAGGAGGCATTTGTGATTAATTAAAACGTTAAATGTTATCAGCCATAACTAAAATGTTGTAAACAATCGAATCTCTTTGTTCCAGGAGTGCACACGTTTCATTTCTAAAATAATCTAAGCCAGAAAAATGGAATGGCAAATGTTTTAACGTACTTAGTTCCGTGGAACGGTTTCGATAGAACAAAGAATTGTATATTCTCTTCTTCAGACATTTTCTCACCAGTTTCAGCTGCAAGGCCTAGTTAACAAACAGACCTATCATATAGAGATTTGTCGTCATATTATATCGCAGGCAATTGTTTGATTTAATGTCTTGTTGATGGTTCAGCTCATGTGGAATATATTCATGAACGAATTTCCACGCAAAAATGCATTTATTATAAATAGGAAATGAAAAACATAGACGTTTGGCAAGCGAACAAAACTGTAACATAATACATCGTCTCTATCACAGAACGCTCCAGTTTCATTTTTATATTAACTTTCGTTATAATAAGAAGGAAATGTTAGGCTTATGATTACAATTTAACTTCTGTATGTGTGTCTACCCTTAATTACAATTGAACTAGCCGCTTCTTAGGACACTTCGTAAGATATGAAGCCCCAAAGTTTCACAGGCTTAAGTTACTTCAATCGTAACAGCCTGCGAACTTCTGAGGTGAGAGCGATACTTGCGATATGATCGGGGGAAGCATAACTTTTTTTTAGAACAGATCTTCGAAATATATGCAGCTTAACTTAACGTTTTGTGTATATTGGAACAAAAACCATACATTCGATACCATTCGGATTTCAGTTCGGCCATGTTTAATTTCTTAAGAAAAAATGTTGGTAACTGTTAAGAGAGTAAAGAACGTCATATCTATGGTGTTTTAACAAGTATTAAGCAGCTTGGTGTGTGCATTGGTGAAGATGTTCAAAAGATGTTGCTCAGAACATATGGTCACTGGTATCTTGAGGACAGAAACTATTCGCAGGCATTTCTGATTAAGGTGATGAACATTCGACTCATATAGAAGTTTCCTAGTGACTAGCACATGCAAGATTTTCGCCTGCCGGCATATTAAGCCATGCTGTTATCAGTCTAAAAGGCGTTTTGTCACAGAAGACGGTAATTCTATTAACGCTGTTGTGAGGAACTTAGGACAGCCGGCTTGGCACAGTCGGTGTAGTGACCAGACTACGGAGTGCTGGTTCAAGGTTTCGAATCCCGGCCTTTCTCTTCGCGGCAGACTTTTATACTGCAAACTTAGGAATACTGTAGCGGATTGAGCGCAAATTACTACATCCTTTTCTCTTTGTCCATCATGCTTTTTCCAAAAACACAAAACGACAATTGAAGAACCTTCCATTCTCAGGAAAGAGGGTGGGTTGTGTCGGTTGCTTCGAGCTGTATGCGGCCGCAGTATTCTGTATATTTCAGTTATGCGGGATCCTTACGGCAGTAGAATGTGACAGGTCTGGAAATGGGGTTAGGACAAGTAGGCTTGTATATTGTTTTCTTTATTTTCACCTCTAACACAAAAGCTTCGTATTTACCTGCACAGTACCCCGCATAGTCCCCGCCTCAACTGTGGCATCCTATCGTGGAAAGAGCTTTCCTCTTCCCTGTTGATGTCAATCCGTGTGCTGTGTTATCAGCCATCATGTCACACCTGTTTGCACATCACGATCATCTGTAAATGTGTGACCGCCAAGAGTTTTATTCAGCGCTGTAAAGAGATGATAATCGCTTGGCGACGAAGTACCCTGCCATAGCCACAACCAATGCAGGTTCTTGAGTGACGGAATTGTTGCACGTAGTATAATTTCTTTTCTGGTCGAGTCAGCTTCTGGATTGTATCCATTGTTGAGAGTTCCAAAATTGTCAGAAATTGAACAGCATTCTGGGACTGTATCCTTTCCCACTGGTTATTCAGAATTTCTGGTTATAAGGGGCTGTACTGAAATATGCCTTTCCAGTTGTTGCTTGAGAACAATGATTCAGGCCGTGTTACATTTTGTCTCTTAAATAGGGGTTCGTTTGAGTCAAAACACAACTATTTTATGTTGTTTATCTTTAAGCTTACAACATGTTTCGGCCCTTGCACTGGGCCATCTTCAGGTCACAAGATATATAACTGAGGAGACTGTACAGTGTGAATCATAAATAAAATAGTGTGATTCATAAAAATAGGATATATATATATATATATATATATATATAAAATTCAACGAGATCTCGGCTTTCAGTTTCTCAGTGGTATAAATTAGTAGTCTAAAACTTGGAAATATAATATGGAAAGACGACAGGGGTGGTTTAAAACAGAAACATATCATGGAAATGTAACAATATTATTTATACAACACAGATCTTTACATATTATGTGCAAAGATCTTATGAGTGAAGCAGTGATAACCTTCCGGATATAGGTGTAATGTAGTAGTAGAGCTATTTCTCACCAGCATGTCCGGGAACGTCTGTCTCTATGATTGGGATATAGTAAATAGACGGCAAGTAAATCTAATTCTCGTAGGATATTTTTTATATCTTTATTAGTAATCAGAAAACACCACTACACTGTTTCCTATGAGCTAATGCGCTGTCCCAATTTGGCGGTGATCTAGGAGGTGTCCAGCGACGCCTCCTTAATGTATCTCGTCAAATGTCCATCTTCTTTTTAAGCGCCTGTTTTTGGCGGGTGCACTAGTGGTTCCATGAGGGGGTTTGGGTGTGAGTCCAAGGCCGTGCGATGAGTTGCTGTCCTTTCTCGGAAAACCGTGTGGACGTACGGGACTTTTAGGTCTGAATGAAAGGTATGATTTGAGGCATACCATGGGGCATTGGTTATAGTTCTGAGAAGTTTGGATTGGTAACGCTGAATGAGAACTATGTTTGACTTGGAAGCACATCCCCATAGTTCTATTCCATACATCCACACTGGTTTTAGCACTGTTTTATAGATGAGAAGCTTGTTTTCCAGCGATAGGGGGAAATGGTTTCCAATGAGCCAGTATCTCTCGCGAGTTTTAAGGTCGAGTTGCTTGCGTTTCGTTTTCACGTTTACGTATGTCAAAGCGAAGTCCGAGATTTTTGACCGTCTCTGGTTGGGGTACGACTGTCTGATTGATATACACTGGGGTGCAATGTCCTCACCGGAGAGTGAACGTTATGTGTGAAGACTTAGTCTCATTTATCATCAGTCTCTACGTCCGGGTCCAATTGTCAATAGTGTGCAGGTGATCTTCGTGATTGGCAGAGGCTAGGGTAGGATCTGGGTGAGTTGTAGAGATGACCGTGTCGTCCGCGAAGGTGCTGAGGATTGTTTTGTCGGATTGTGGGATATATACGTGTATGTGTGTATATCGTATATAGTATATAGTAGTGGACCCAAGATACTTCCTTGGTGGACACCCGAGCGCATTGGAAATGGGGGAGGGGGGAAGTGTCGTTGTTGTATATTGTCACGAAATGTCTATTTTGTAAGTATGATTGTAGGAGATTAAAGTACACTGGGGGGAGGGGTTTGTTTGATGTTTAGCCTGAGACCCTGATGCCATACTTTGTAAAACGCTTGGCTGACATCCAAGAAAAAGGCTGAGCAGTATAGTTGATTATCGAATGCTTTGTTTATTGTATCTGTAAGACGGTGACATTGTTGTGTAGTGGAATGCGCTTTTCGGAAGCCGAACTGATGCAGAGGAGTAGGAGTTTCTCCAAAATTTTGGATATGACGGGCAACAAGCTGATTGGTCTATATGAAGTGACATCAGTGGGATTTTTGCCCGGCTTTGGTATCATGATGATCTTCGCATGTTTTAGGGGGACTGGCCGGTATTTCAATCTGGTTATAGCTTTGAATATGTATAGGGGAGTTTGTAGTCCTTCCGACGGCATTTTCTGTAGCATTTGCGCAGTGATGAGGTTGGAGCCGGTCGCCTTAAGAGGGTGGAGACATTTGATTACTTGTTTAAGTTCGCAGAGCGTGAAAGCTTGTAGGTTTTCCGAGTGTTGGTTTTGTGATGCAAGTTCTCTTTCGACTTCCGGATCCAGGGTGTTGTCATAGGGGGTGAACACTTCCGCTAGGTGGTTAGCGAAAAGCTCGACTTTTTCGGAGTCGCTCTTGGTCCAAGGTCGCGGGGGTGTTAAATTTTTACGAATCGGGGGGAAAGTTGTTCGGGGTTTTTTCCTTGATTTGAGCGGTTTCCAGATAGAGTTGTCGTCCCTTTGAGAGAGGAGACGTAAGCAGTGAAGGATGCATTCCGCAGTTTGTGGAGGGCGGCCTTTAGTTTGTTGCTTGCGTTATTGTATAGACGTCGGTCATCTGGAGCATGAGTTGTTTGCCACTTTGACCTGGCTCTGCGCTTTATTGCCACCAAGCGTTTGATTTCAGATGGTAAATTGCTAGCTGGACGGAGAGGGTGTCTTGTGGGAGTGGCTGCTAGAGCGACTTGCCGTAAGATGCCGATGAAATTGGTGGTAGCTCTCTCAATATCTTCGCATGTTTTAAGTTTCTTCGCTGTGGGCACTTTGTCTCGTACCGCGTTTCTATATAGTGCCCAGTTCGTGTGTGGGGTGTGTAGTCGAAGTGCTGGTTTTCGGACCACGATAGTCGTGCTGATGGTTACTATGATGGGGGTGTGATCGGAGGTGAGGTCGTAGCTGGCTTGAACGTCAGCATATGTGGTAGAGATGCCGTTAGTAATGAAGAAATCCAGTAGATCCGGTATTTTGTTGACGTCTGTGGGCCAGTATGTCGGAGACGCAGTTGATAAGTAGGAGTAATTTTGATCCTGGATTACTTTGGTCAGTTCGCGTCCTTTGGTGGTAGTTAATCTTGATCTCCAGAGCGTATTTTTGCTGTTAAAATCCCCTCCAGCCAGGAAGCAGGGGCCGAAAATTTGGAGGAATGCTTCGAAGTGCTCTGCTTTTAAATTGTGCCTCGGCGGGCAGTATACTGCAGTTATAGTTACGTCACGCAGAGGTCCTTTAACTCGTACTGATGTGGCTTGGATTTGAGGTTCTGCATATTTTAATTGTTCGTGGTATACATTTGTAGTCTTTATGAGTATCGCGGTGCCCCCGTATGCCGTTCCATCTGGGTGATTGGCATAGCAGAGGTCATACCCGGGAATAGTAAAGTGGTTTTTGGATGTAAAGTGCGTTTCACAGATTACAGGATGTCAATGTGATTTTGGTTTAGGAATAGTTTAACTTCTTCTTTATGCTGTTGGAGGCCGTTTGCGTTCCATTGAGCTATTCGCATTACCTTGTATGGCTTAATGAGGTTTATTTAGTATCGTTGTGACCATATTTAAAATCAAGCTGTTCTGTTGGGTGATTTGCGCAAATAATCCTTTAAAGTCTTGTAAGATTGCTTTGAGTGTGATGATCGGTTCCTCTGCGAGCTGTGAAAGGTTGCTGACTTCGTCAGCGTAACTGCGTTGTTGTTGTGGTGGGAGACTGTGAGGGGGTGGGGTATGGTTGTATGCGGAATTGGGTATTGGTATCGAGCTTTCTGGGGGGGTTCTATATGTGTTGTTTCCTTTGATAATATTGTGATTATCCTCACAAACTTTGTAGTTTGCCGGGTGCTTTCCTCCACACAAGGCGCATTTTGCTGGCGTGTCCCTTCGCTTGACCGCCTCTGTGGTCTAATGGTCAGAGTTTCTGGCTACAGATACAGAGGTCCCGGGTTCGATCCCTGGCGCTACTAGATTTTCTGAGTAGTAGTGGGTCTGGAACGGGGTCCACTCAGCCTCGTGAGGTCAAACTGAGGAG
>Ga0123357_10014680_pt1 | contig 10234 bp, 17 predicted proteins | sample TergutEmb28metaG_FD_89873 | JGI IMG/M metagenome (GOLD analysis project Ga0123357, IMG submission 89873) | Embiratermes neotenicus P4 segment gut microbial communities from Petit-Saut dam, French Guiana - Emb289 P4 | ecosystem: Host-associated > Arthropoda: Insects > Digestive system > Gut ... | reverse complement strand
TTGAAAACAAATCCTACCACGAGTGTCTGTGGAATATAATGAAATAATCAAATGCGATTGAAATGCATCATCACCTACTAGACGGTATCCCTCTGGAAGTAAATCGTTTTCTAAAGCTGTATACAAAGAACAGTTTTGAAACACACCACCATCTGAATCAATTACATTACAACCAACATCAACGTAGGTGAAACAGTCGTTATAGTCTGCAACTGCCAATATGAAATAAATGTTGAAGAGTTCTGTAGGTGTTTCCTGTAGCTAAGAATTTAAGTGTAACTTCTACTTTCACCCGAGCTGGTTTTGCTAAGTATATTTTAATGTATAGTTGCCTTCGACTAATTTTATTCATCATACACACAACGGGATTGGTCCCTCTACGTCAGCTGCATTCCTACGTTATCGCTAGATGCAGCTCACAACGATGGACGACATTGGCTACTCTACAGATGTTCTGAGTGTATAGTGTTTGGAAGTCAGTGGACAACTATGACACGTGTGCGAGGTTCTATTTAATGGCTTTATGTCACTCATAAGTTACTTTGTTGATATGTGGAGATATTAACATTACAGAAACCACATATTCCTGCCAGTTTCAATATGTATTTGATAATCAAATAAGTGAGTAATAGCTGTCAAAATTTCAAACTTCTCTGGCCATTATCTCCGTAACCATTGAACTTTGTATATAGGTGTTTTGTGTTATATCGGTATAGTTTGACCTAAGGAACACTCTCCCGAAGTTAGGTCCTTTCCTCCTTGGACACCCTGTACAGCGGAGTTGTGTGGAGTTGGATGGTTTAGATCTTACAATGCTCAGTTGTGTGCAGTTGGATTCTTTAGTGCATAAAGAGTTTAGTCGTGTGGAGTTGGGTTGTTTGGTTTATACGGAGTGAGTTTGTGTACAGTTTGAATATTTAGAGTATTTTGAGTGCTGGTGGTTGCAGTTGTATTTTTATTGCATATAGAGTGCTGGTTTGTGTGTTCGGGTTGTTTATTGAATACAGAGTTCTGATTTCTGCTGTTAGATTGTTTAGTGCATACAGAGAAATTTTATGTATTGTTGTATTTTTCTTGTATTCCGATTGTAGTTGTGTTCAGTTGGATTTTTTAATCCATAGAGAGTGGAATTGTATGGAGTTGGATTTTCTAGTGCATACAGAGTGGAGACTTGTGACGTTGCATTATTTAGTGCATACAGAGTGGAGTTGTGTGCAGTTGGATTTGTGGGATACTGCGGTATTGTTAATTGACAATCACAGTACAAGTCATATGATATTTATTTTGTCAGTGTCGTACAGTCGCTGCGTAATAGTTTCGTAATGATGTGTTCGGGTAATTTCGCCTAGCCTCGCTGCAGTATTCTGCTGCCGATGAGAGTTCGAGCGTGAATGCACAGTGCACCTGCGCGTGTGGAACCCGGGCAGATGGCAGCACGTCCGGTCAGCTGTAGCGGTGAGTGGTAAGTGATTCGTTCGGTGTCGTGGTGTTACGTGTCAGAAGACGTTGTTACTCCCTTCTGTTCTGTCACTGACAATCCTAGTCCTTTTGTTGTCACGGACCATATTACTCCTTATACGGAACTGGCTGTCCATCTTGATGTGTTGGGGACTGACTGGCCCTTCTTGATATTGCTGCTGTTCAATCTTCCTTGAGATTGCTGCTGGCGTTCTTGCTGTCGTCTTGAATATTTCTTGTATATGTGTCTTCTGCTGGATGCCGATATTGAATGAATGTCTGGTTGGAAACGTAGTCTTATATAAAGAATTCTCGCTGTTCGACCTGTCCTCCATTTGTTAGTTGGCAAGTTTGGTAGGCGTGGCTAGTAGCGTAAATAATTTTGTTGAGGTGCTGTGATGGGAAAAGTGCACTTGGTTTGGAGCTGTTAGCGGAGACGGTGTACGGCGAGAGAAGGACAGGAAATAGAGAAAGAGAACGTTGCTGTGATGTGTAACAGCGAATTGTACAGAGAGAGGAAAGCTTGTGAGGCGAAACGGGATTTGAATCGAAAATTGAGTGACATGTGTGTGTCCCCATATCCCCCCCTGCGCGCGGAGAAGCGAGGTTAGGTGGTGAAGCGAGCTGGGAAATGTACAATGCGTCCTGAGCGAGTAGTTTGTGTGAGCCGAGTGGTTTTAACAGGTTTTTTCGGATCACTGTGGTGCTGGGCTGGAAGTGTGCCGGTGTCGTGTTGAGTCCAGTCCAATACGTATGCTGGCTTTACTCGGTCCGTTGATACGTTGACATGCCGGCCGCGCACGACACTTCTAAGTGTTTTTTCAGTGCGGGCGATGAAATTGTGCGGGCCGGTTTATGGTGGCTCCAGGGCAAGGCATATGTAATACTGCCGCAGGAACACGTCTGTCGAGTCTTGGACGTCCTTGTGGATGAACATCGCCGTGGATTCATGGCGTGCTGCTATAGTTGGTCGCAGCTGGTCCATGTGACGGCGGAGCTGCTGTATGAAGGTGGATGCTTTGAACCTCGGGGCGGCTGATACAAGGAGTTCACCAGTGACACGCAGAGGCTCGCCATAGGCAAGTTCTGCCGCGGATGACTGCAAGTCCCCATTATAGGCACTACGTATGCCAAGGAGGGCCAGTGGAAGGGCCTAGGTCCACTTCTCATCTGCATGGCACATGATGGCGGCCTTCAGAGTGAGGTGCAGGCGTTCGACAAGGCCATTGGCTGCGGGTTGGTAGGGAGTCGTCCTGCTGAGTTGGATGCCACACATCTTGGCCAGGTTGTGGAAGATCTAGACTCGAACTGGCGTCCTTATTGAGTGGTGATTGTCAGTAGTGTCCAGAGTTCATCGTCAGTCTCCTGCGCTGCGAAAAGCGCTTCGTGTGTCACTGGAGCGTTGATTACCTCGCCCCGGAAAAGAGCGTCAGCAACAACGTTGTCTTGGCTGGAAATGTGGTGGATATCCGTGGTGAACTGATAGATGAAATCCAGGTGGTTAAACTTGCGTGGTGAGCACTTGTCCCTCTTTTGGGGGTAGACGAATTTGAGCGGTTTGTGCTCCGTCAGTATGGTGAAATGCCAGGCCCCCAGCATGTGACGGAAGTACCTCAAATTCTCTTAGATTGCCAGGAGCTCCCTTTCGTAGGCACTGAGTTTTTGCTGTGCCGGGCTCAGCTTCCTGGAGAGGAAGGCGAGGGGTTGCCAGACGTCCTGCACACGCTGCTGGAGGACGGCACCCATGGCGGTGGTTGAAGCGTCCGTCACCAGGGTAAGTGGAACGGTAGGATGTGGATGAGCCAGTAGAGTAGCTTGAGATAGGCTTGCTTTACTCTCGTTGAAAGCTGCAACGAGAGTGTCGTTCCAGGTAACAGGATGGGTGCCCTTCTTCTTAGGGCCGGAAAGGGCGTCCTGAAGTGGGGCTTGGATGGTGGATGCGTGTGGAGAGAAACTTCGACAAAAATTTAGCTTCCCCAAGAAACGTCGGAGTTGACTGACGGTCTTGGAAGGTGGACAGGTTTGGAGAACGGCGACACGTTCCGGGTGGGGTTGGGAACACATGGATGAAATATTTTACCTCAGGAATGAAATCTCAGGGACAAGGAAGCAACATATGGACGGGTTCAACGGGTGGCCGTAGTTTTGTAGTTGAGTGAAAAAGGTGCGAAGATGTTGGTCATGTTCTTGGGGAGAACGTCTGAAGACAAGGATGTCGTCATTGTAAGCAAAACAGAAATCCAAGTCTTTGAGAATCTCGTCCATAAAAATTTGGAAGGTTTGGGCAGCGTTAGTAGGTCAAAGGACATAAAAAGGAATTCAAAAAGGCTGAAGGGTTTGGTGATTGCTGTCTTTTGGTTGTCTTCAGCATGGACAGGGATTTGATGGTAAGCCCTTACAAGGTCAATTTTGGAGAAGAAGACGGAAATGCAGTGGGAGTAGTCTTGTAGAAGTGGTACTGGATACATGTTAGGATGGTGCGAGCGTTCAGATCTTGGTAGTCTCCACAGGGACTCCAACGGTTGTCCTTCTTTGGCACCAGATCTAGGGCGGAAGACCATGGGCCTTCGGCGCTTCTGGCGGTCCCGTCCCGTAGCATGGTGTCGAACTCTGCCTTTGCGACGGTCAAGCGGTCTGGTGCCAGGCGGCGTGGGCGGCAGGCTGCATGTGGGCCGGGTGTTGTGCGGATGTGATGTGATGTGTTGTGCCGGACTTCCCGGTGGCACCCTGCTGGCTTGGTCAGTCCCGTGAATTCCTCCAGGAGGCTGTCTGGTGGTGTGCCTCCAGCGATAATTTTGACACTCGGGATTGATGGTGGTGCGATGAGACCTGGCATGGACAATGATGTGACCCCGTTGAGTAAGCGGTTGTTCCTGCAGTCGACGAGGAGTCCATAGTGGGATAGCAGGTCCACCCGATGATGGTTAAGAGCACGTCCGCTTTCACGAAACGCCACGTGAATTTGCAGCGTAGTCCCTTGTTCAGGCTCCTTGAGGTCTATCCATAGATGGGGATGGTGGTCCCATTTGCCGCGTATAGGGTGTAGTCTGTGCGCTCCCTGCGTCCCGGCAGGAGCTTGGTGGAAAGATGCACAGGTCCGACCCAGTTTCCAATAGGTAACGCTGTTTGGAGTAGCGGTCTATGACGAAGAGAGGGTCGGACCTGGTGGTGGAGACGTTAGCCGCCATTAACATCAGCCGGTGGAGTTTTCCGGCTGTTGGGAGTTTTTCTGTTGTCGGGGGTCTCGCTGCTGTCGGGAGTCCCTCTACTGGAGGGAGTACGGTGGCGAGAATTTTCTTGGCTCCGTATCCGAACTTCCAGTGGTACCAACATATATCGTGCGGCTGCAAAGTGTTGTCGGGGTACTGCAGAAGCGGTCCCTGGAGTGCGGGCGGTGGCGGTCTCTGGATTGCGAGCGCCACTCTGTTGGTGAGGCCTGCAGAGAAGCTATCTGGCGTGAGAGCTCCTCTATCCGCTCTAGTAGTTCGGCTGCGTTGTTGGGCGTCGAAGGGGAGATGCTGGCTGTGGTAGGCAGGGGAGTAACCTCGCAGATTCTGTGAGCGGTGTGGGAGGTTGAATCCAGACTGCCCTCAGTCTGAACGGGAAAGAATGGCTTGGACGTTGGGTGGGAGCCAACAGGCCCAGATGGTGGGCAGGGAATCGTCTGGGACGTCTGGCGCTAGGCTCTTGAGGTGCCGGAGAAATTGTGACGCCTTCCGGTCGCCCAATTGATCATGTAAGAGGAGCTGTTTCACGCCCTATTCCCGTGAGGTGGACAAACGGCGCACCAGCTCTACCTTGAGTCGGTCTTAGGGTTCCTGCTCTGGTGGTGAAATGATGATGTCTTCCACCTCGGCTGCTTGCTGCTGGTTCAGTTTGAAACCACATAATTGAACTTGGTACGTTGGCCTGTGATGGCTGCCAACTAGAACTGCGACTCATCTTGGGCGAACCAGACGGCCGGTTGGTCGGGCCAGAAGGGCGGGAGGCGCACAGAGACTCTGTACACCGCTGAGTTCATAGTCTCGTCAGTTGTGTCCATAATGATGTATAGTTAAATGCAAGCGTGTCGCTCGTCGGGGTCTCTAATATATATGTGGCATTCTGCGGGAATGTTAATTGACAATCACAGTAAAAGACATATGATATTTATTTGTTCAGTGTCGTACAGTCGCTGCGTAATAGTTTCGTAATGATGTGTTCGGGTAATTTCGCCTGGCCACGCTGCTGTGTTCTGCTGCCGATGAGAGCTCGAGCGTGAATGCGAAGTGCACTTGCGCGTGTGGAACCCGGGCAGATGGCAGCACGGCCGGTCAGCTGTAGCGGTGAGCGGCAAGTGTCTCTTTCGGTGTCGTGATGTTACGTGTCAGACGACGTTCTTACTCCCTTCTGTACTGTCACCGACAATCCTAGTCCTTTTGTTGTCACGGACCATATTACTCCTTCTTATACGGAACTGGCTGTCCATCTTGATGTGTTGGGGACTAACTGTCCCTTCTTGATATTGCTGCTGTTCAGTCTTCCTTGAGATTGCTGCTGGCTTTCTTGATGTCGGCTTGAATATTTCTTGTAGATGTGTCTTCTGCTGGATGCCGATATTGAATGAAAGTCTGGTTGGAAACGTGATCGTATATACAGAATTCTCGTTGTTCGACCTGCCCTCCATTGGTTAGTTGGCAGGTTTGGTAGGCGTGGCTAGTAGCGTAAATACTTTTGTTGAGGTGCTGTGATGGGAAAAGTGCACTTGGTTTGGAACTGTTAGCGGAGAAAGTGTACGACGAGAGGACAGGAAAGAGAGAAAGAGAACGTTTCTGTGATGTGTAACGTCGAATTGTACAGAGGGAGGAAAGATTGTGAGCCGAAACGGGATTTGAATCGCAGATAGAGTGACATGTGTGTGTCCCCAAAGATAATTTAGTGCATACAGATTGGTGTTGTTCGGAGTTGGACTGTTTATTTCATATAGAGTGCAGCTGTGTGCATTTGGATATTTTAATGCATACAGAGTGCAGTTGTTTGCAGTTGCATTTGTTTAGTGCATACAGAGTGCAGTTCTTTACAATTGGATTGTTTGTTACATACAGAGTGGAGTTGTTGCAGTTGGATTGTTTAGTGCATACAGAGTGGAGTTGTGTGGAGTTGGATTTTTTATTGCATACAGGGTTTAAGTTTGTGCAGTGGGATAGTTTAATGCACACTAAGTGGAGTTGTGTGTAGTTAGATTGTTCAGTGCATACAGAGCGGAGTTGTGTGTAGTTGGGTTGTTTAGTGCATACAGTGTGGAATTGTGTGCAGTTGGATTTTTAGTGCATAAAATTGCAGTTGGCTTGTTAAGTTCATACAAAGTGCCTCTGTGTCTAGTTTGATTGTTAATTCATACCGGGTGGTGTTTGATTGTTTAGTGTGTACAGAATATAATTTTGTGCATTTGGATTGTTAATTGCATACAGATTTCAGTTGTTTGCAGTTGGATTTTTTAGTGCATACAGATTGTAGTTTTGTGCATTTGGATTATTTTGTGCATAGATGGTTGTGTTGTGTGCGGATGGTTGGTTTATTGTATACAGAGTGCAGTTTGTGCAGATGGATTTTTTAGCGCATACAGTGTGGAATTGGGTGCAGTTGGATTTTTTAGTGCATAGTGCAGGTGGCTTGTTTTGTGCATACAAAGTGCCTTTGTGTGCAGTTGGATTGTTAATTCATAACGTGCGATGTTGGATTGTTTAGTGCGTACTGAGTGTAGTTTTGTGCAGTTGGATTTTTTATTGCATAGAGTGGAATTGTGTGCAGTTGGATTTTTTTAGTGCATGAGTAGTGCAGTTGTGTGCAGTTGGATTGTTAATTCATAACGTTGGTGTTGGAAATTTTTAGTGCATACAGAGTTTAGTTTTGTGCAGTTGGATTGTTTAGTGCATACCTAGGGCAGTTGATTTGTTTACTGCATTCAAAGTGCCTTTGTTTGCATTTCGATTGTTAATTCATAACAGGTTGTGTTGGATTGTTTAGTGCGTACAGAGTGTAGTTTTGTGCATTTGGATTTTTAATTCAATACAGATTTCGGTTGTCTGCAGTTGGATTTTTTATTGCATACAAGTGTACTTTTTTGCAGTTGGATTATTTAATGCATACAGAGTTCTGTTGTGTGGAGTTTGATTGTTTAGTGCATACAGACTTCTGTTGTGTGGAGTTGGATTGTTTAGTGCATACAGACTTCTGTTGTGTGGAGTTTGATTGTTTAGTGCATACAGACTTCTGTTGTGTGGAGTTGGATTGTTTAGTGCATACAGACTTCTGTTGTGTGGAGTTGGATTGTTTAGTGCATACGGACTGTAGTTGTGTGCAGGTGGATTTTTTAGTGCATACAGAGTACAGTTTTGTGCAGTTTGATCCTTTAGTTCATACAGAGTGGAGTTCTGTATTTGGATTGTTTAATTCATACAGAGTGCAGTTGTGTGCAGTTCGATTGTTTAGAGCATACAGAGTTAAGTTGTATGCAGTTGGATTATTTCGTGTGTACAGAATTGTGTTGTGTGCAGTTTGTTTAGTGCATACAGAGTGCAGATATGTGCGGATGGATTTTTTTAGTGCATACTGACTTCATTTCTGTGCAGTTGGATTGTGTAGTGAAAAGTGAGTGCTATTGTGTGCAGGTGAATTATTTATTGCATACAGAATGCAGTTGTGGGCAGCTGGAAATTTTTAGTGCATACTGACTCTAATTCTTTACTTTTGGATTGTTTATAGCAAACAGAGTTCTGCTGTGTGGAGTTGGATTGTTTAATGTATACAGACTTCAGTTGTGTGCTGTTGGAATATTTAGTGCATACAGGGTATAGTTTTGTGCAGTTGGATCCTTTAGTTCATATAGAGTGAAGTTGTGTGCATTTGGATTCTTTACTGCATACAGAGTGCAGTTGTTTTGAGTTGGGTTTATGGAAGTTAAGGACAGATTGTGATCTAATAGTCGAAAAATTAATATAAATTTGAAGAGATGTTGATATATTAGATAATGAATTAAGTAAGATATTTGAAGTTCAATTCCTTTCATTTCAGTTGAAGTTGCTTGCTTGCTTGAATAACATTCCTTTAGCCAATGATAGGAAGATTATCGAACAACAAAATACAAATGTAATACAGGAAACATTCAATTGATTCTATACAAAAACAGCTAAATTGGGAACTTCACACATAATATTGGATGTGCTGCAGACTGAAACATGAGCCTTCAGTGTTGAGGATTGATTTTGGTTTTAAGAGGAGAAGTTCTGGGGTGAAGAAACCTGTGAGTGGGGACCTAAAACCATAATGTTTAGGCATCAGTAATAATAATAATATCACCCAAAAGCTTTTATGGTTAATCAATATGATAGAAAACAAAGGATGTGAGCTGCTACGAAATGACGCGACCTAAAATTAAGAGCTAATTAAAACTGCAGAATTTCTTAACACAAAATATACAGAAGATCGGTTTGTAAATTTTGTTAAAATTCAGGAAAGTAATCAACCAATTTTGAAATCAAAAATTAAAATAGCAGCAAAATTTACAGGAAATTAAGCCAATTAACAGATAACAAAGAAAACGAAAAGGAAGGAATTCAACACATAAAAGAAAATTAGGAAGGTCTTTTAAATCAAAATTAAAAAGCAAATAACTGCATGGCCAGTATTTTAGAAGTGTGGATAGACAGCTTATTGGTGGAGAAGACACGTTGTGGTTGTTGAGGGGAGATCTGGAGGGAGAGACCGAAAGCGAAATAATGGCAGCATGAGATCAGGCATTGCAAACGGAATATCTTTCGACAAAGTTATTATAAACAGAAACAGATAACAAATGCGGACTGTAAACAATTTGATGAGACAGCGGAACACATCATATCGGTATGTCCAGTACTGGCAAAATAACAGTACATAAATAGACATGATACAGAGAGTGCTAAACTGCACTGTAACGTGTGCTATGAAATAGGAGGAAATTTATAGAACAAACAGTTGTGTGACCTTGTACAGAAATTAATTTAAACAGGTCATGAACAAAAGGCTACCGTATTATGGAACCAATAGTGCGAACTGACAGGATTGTTTCTAACAATAAACTTGATTCGTTATAATAAACAAGGAACATGCATGTCAATAGATGTTGCAATTCCTGCAGACAGAAATGTGATCAAAAAAAAATTTGAAAAGCTTTTCAAGTACAAGTGTCTTAAAATAGAAATTCAGCGCATGTGCAATGTGACACCGATAATAACAGGAGAGACTGGAACCATCTCAAAATCACTCACACAATACCTGAGCAAAATACCGGGAACGTGTAATGGAGGAATTACAAAAACCAGCCATATTGTGCAGTGTACATATACTGCGGACAGTGTGAATACAAAGGTACAGAATATATTGCACGTGCGAAATAACATTACGTGTAGCACAGACTGTAAATACAGAACTGTTGCAACATTAAATACCGTAGAAACAGGTTTTGTTTCAGGTACATAATTGTTAGTACCCTGCATAAATGTCAAAACAATTATAGTAATAATATAGGAATAAAAATATGTGCAATTTCCATATAGTGTTTTCTTTCTCTTTTAAACCATATTTTCTCTGTTTAATTCTGTTTGCCTCTAACAGAAATGAGTACATGCAGTATTTCCTGGGGGTAAAATCGGTCGGTGTGTAAGGCTGACAACCTGACGACATCCTGTGCCGTTGTCACGTAATCTGGGAAACTTAACTTCCTGGCACCCCTGGGCACATACGGCATGTAATGGGACTGATT
>Ga0123357_10014679_pt1 | contig 10234 bp, 9 predicted proteins | sample TergutEmb28metaG_FD_89873 | JGI IMG/M metagenome (GOLD analysis project Ga0123357, IMG submission 89873) | Embiratermes neotenicus P4 segment gut microbial communities from Petit-Saut dam, French Guiana - Emb289 P4 | ecosystem: Host-associated > Arthropoda: Insects > Digestive system > Gut ... | reverse complement strand
CCAATAATACTGCTGCTGCCACTACTTCTACTACTACTACCACCACCAATACTACTGCTGCTACTACTACTACCACCACCACCACTACCAATACTACTACTACTACTGCTGCTGCCACTACTACTACTACCACCACCAATACTACTGCTGCTGCTGCTACTACTACAACTACCACCACCACCAACACTACTGCCGCTACTACTACTACTGCTGCTGCCACTATACTACTACTACTCCAACTATTCTTGTTTTATGGTGCTAAGGTGCTTCAAATTTTTACGTGTTATGTGTGGGGTGTACCGGTTTCAATTTTCAGTTTGAAACCTTTTTATCTGTAGGATTATTTGTACATTTGAACAAACTATGTGATGGAAACTAAAAGGCCGTCATGGCAGTGTCCTTACATATTCTTCCAATTTGATTTAAAAGCCACTTCCCCACTTTTTCATGGCTCGAACAGCCCCTAGCGGGTCAGGACATCCCCATTATCGAGGCTTCACGATCACACTCACCCAGAAACACCACACTCGGTAGGAGTCCCCTCTACGAGTGATCAGCCTGACGCAGAGACCTCTATCTGTCAACATACAACACTCGCAAGAAACAGACATCCATGGTCCCAGCGCGATTCGAACGCGCAATCCTAGCAAGCGAGCGGGCGCAAACTCACGGCCACTGAGATCGGTACTTTCCCATTTTACGCTATACAATATTTGCAGCTGAAGAAGTGTCATTAATTAAACTGAGAACTGAGAACAATCTATCAACAACTGCGCAGTGATGCTACACTCCACTGTGAAGTCATAAAGAAATTAAGCAGACAAAACACACCTACAGACTTTAAGCAAAGGAAAACGCGTACATGCTGAATAAAGCGAAGGGAACTACCTCGAATGTTTAATAATCCACTGATGGCTTGTGTGTCGGTATTAACTGCGACATAAGAGCAAGACGTGCGGTGCTCATTGCGGTACTGCTGAAGATTCAAGTCTCTTGTGATGTTACTCAATGTCGACTGGTAAGTACCGACGTTTCGGAAGAATGTACTGCATTTGTCGGGATCAAACGGTTAAAATGGCTGCTTTATACATATCGTAACATCCCAGAAGACTCTAATTAACATACGCGCACATCAACTCGCATTTTTTACTGTTCCCTCTGTTCCATGTCTTTAACCTTTTAAAGCTCAGTGTTATCCATATGTACAGTACCAATTTTAACATTATGAGAACTCCACACTTCGCCAGCACATTGTACTGAAGTGTTCCATATAACTGCAACAATAAACAGCTATATTTTCTTACATAACATTAACAGATTAATCTTTCTGAAGAATAGGGACTGAGTTCTCTGTGAAGTACGAACTGATTATTTTTATATAAGACAACTTTTTAAATATAACTAGACAAGCACTGTACGTATAAAGCAACACTGAAGCGTTTTCGTGTAGCCATTGTTGCAGTGGAAAAGCAATAACCCTCTCAGAATATGTAAATTATGAGTGTGCGTTTGTAGCTTTAGGTATCAAGCATGCAATGCGCATAAGCCATATTGCTATCTGTGTTGTCTAACTATACCATAACTTTTCCAGATTGTCTCATAAACGGCACGACTTTCGGGGAAAAAAAAAGTAATCGAATGTCAAATGTATGTTTTTATTTTCTCTAAAACTTTGTCCGAAACGTTTCTCACTCTAAGAAGAACTGAACGAGATACGATCATAAATGCATGCTGGGTCTTCATGTAAAGTAACAGGCTATTCGTATTAGATTTTAACGAAACTTGAATTTTCTCGACAAATTTTTGAAAAATTCTCAAATATCAAATTTCATATAAATCCGTCCAGTGGGAGCCAAGTTGTTCCACTCAGACGGAAGGACAGACCGACATGATTAAGCTAACAGTCGTTTTTCACATTCATGCGAAAGATCCTAAAACAGTTAAATTAATTCAGAGTTTTCTTGTTGAATACTTCGCAAAAAAAACAACGGATTTGTGTCGTACATGCAAACAAATATCAACAAAAAAACTCGATCACATTTGTGGCTCGGAATAGACACGGAGTGACGACACACGCCACACACGACTTAACTCTCTACCACGTACCGCAGACATGTGAAGTTCTTATGTACATCAAATTTACCCTCTGGGCCTCCATACAACTGCTCTCTTATGCATGGTCCGTAAACCTATACGCGTTTAACATAATGCTGAATCAAGCAGGCTGCACAGGCCTATTCCCTCCTATATGCATTCTTCCTGACATTTATACAACGGATAAAAAGTCAGGTAGGTAGGAAGGTGGGTGTAATCTTTGTAAGACAAGCTGCTGGGTGGGTGTACTATTATCGTGCTGAAGACGCGTGCCGGATGCAACAGATTATGGTGGTTACAGACCAAAAGTTCTTGTAACTCTGAGAGCGAGAGAGAGAGAGAATTATGGAGCTTCGTCCTCGAGACAAGACAGCAGCTAGGCAGTCAGTCAGCACTTGATACCTGTTTACAATAAAATCTAGACATAATGTGTAATGGCAGATTATTGGGTACCAGCACCTGAGGGTCCACGTGATTCTGCTTCAAATACAATGTTACATCTGAATGCACATACCAGACAGCAGTGTTTCGTTCAAAGGAGTAATAAAACAAAGATGACGTCAAGACTGTGCGACTGTCACGGAGTATACTCAAAGTCCGCATAATCTTTGCAGAAAATAGAATAGGGTATCATTACAGGTAAAGGCTCCAGAAATAATTTTTATTCTCATCGTTTTGGGCGCTTTCGCAGAACTGAGAAAAGTGATTATTAACTTCGTCATTTCTGTCTATCCGCAGTCCGTCCGCCCACATGGAACAAGTCGGCTCCATCCGTATGAATTTTCATGAAATTCGCTGTTTGAGTATTTTCGAAGATGTGTCGACAAAGCTCAAGTTTCGTTAAAACCTGGCAATAATAACGGTACTTTACTTGAAGAACTGGTAAATTTTTTATAACGTCTCGCTGAATTCTTCTGAGAACGGAGAGTGTTTTAGATACACGCTGTAGAAAAAATCAGAACACATTTTATGTTCCATAACCTTTCCCCGTGAGACTTGCCAGTGGTTAAAATTTCCCCTGAATGGGTTACGGGAGCAGAGCAGGGTAAGTCCAGTGGTAGGATTGCTACCTTTAGCCTCTGGACCGGCATGTTTAGGGATGGCATTTCCTCCATTCCTGGTGAAACAGTTACACCGATGTGACTTGGTCGTCATTTCCTCGTTTGTGAGAAGAGGGTATACCACGAGAAGGCGAGGACGACTGTTGGGTAGGATAGGCTATAGTATTACGCATAACTACCTCTTACACGCCAGAAGAATAACGGCAGCAGGGATGAAATACATGAGAAGAACAGCAGGATACACTTGGACAGATTACAAAACAAATGCACAAATTGTAAAGGAGCTAAAAATAACATCAATTTTGGACAAATTGCTGGAATATAAGAGAAGGTGGATACAACATGTAAATAGAATGCCTCGAAATAGATTACCCAGGGTAATGAAACACTACTCCCCAACTGGCAGAAGGAATCATGGTAGACCTTCGAAGAGACTTCTGGATAGGTGAGACCGGAACGGGTCAACAAGTGGCCCAATTGCATGAAAGATATATGATGAAAATGAACTTTTTCCCGAAAATCGTGCTGTTTGTGTGATAATGTGGAAAAATTATGTAGAGCCAGAGAGGCCGCAGACAGTACTTTGGTAACACACTGCATTATATAATGAAAAAAGGTATACTTTTCCCTCTCTATGCCATAAAGACATAGGAGTAGTAAATGTTTAGCGCCACTCATTCTTAACATCGGCGCTAGGTGGAGGTGATCGGTTAACTTCACGCCCCGAGCGACTTACTCCCGGAAACGAAAAACGGTACCCATTGAATAGGAGGCTGGGTGGGCCTCGGAGAAGGTATGGACGTTTCGGAGGTGGAGAAGATAACTTGCCCACACCGGGACTCAAACGCCGGGCCCACCAGCACTAGCCCACTCTCTATACCGACTACGCTGCTTGGTCAAAAGATTCACAGCTTACATTCATTACCGAGTATTGTTACTGGGGTCAAATGTAGGCGGATTGTAAGTGGAAAATGAAGAGTGTGACAGGCAAAAATATACAGAGAAGAGGCAATTTGGTACATTTATGCATTGATGGGATGAAAATAGTGAAAAGACGTTCCAAGAAGAACTCTGGCCAACTCTTCTGCTGCATACATTTCTGAGTCTGCCTATCTATTATTATTGCTACCGTCGGTTGGCTTTGTTTTTTGAAGCGTCTATTAACCACAGATGCTGTGCGCGTACAATTCCTCCGGCGTAACCTCAAATCTTCACATACTGCCAGGTTTATAAAAGTAGGGTATTTCACCATATATACACACACGCCCATATACATATTTACCAACAACTGCACTATAATTAGGTACAATAATAGACACGTGGTAAACCTTCTACATGTTTCGGCGTTTGTCAGCCATCTTCAGGGAGGTGTTCATCCATGGCGATTTAAACAACCGCAGGCGACACATGGCATGTATAATTATACTTGCCACTTTGTAACTCCCACATTATATCGTTGTATACAATAACACATTTTCTTAGTTTTATATTCTCAGGACACATCCCCGACTACACGGATGTATTTCTGCCAACAGATGCTTGTTTGCAATAAAATATTAACTATCATGATACACACTGTACTACGCATTTTAATCTTATTAGCCACTATAATATATGTATCTTAAAATTATTATTGCACAACTACGATATAACTAGCCAATGATGTACTTTTTTGTTGAAGATGGCCGGAAAAGGCAGAAACGTGTAGAAGGTTTAATCTTAGTAATTGACCAACTTAATGCACAAATTCTTGTTTTATAATAAGTTTATTATATTCCTCTACACGTTTCGAACACTCTTGTGCTCATCGTCAGGAGGTCAAAATTGTATTATACAGCATCTGGTATCGGCACACCTACAGAGCGTGATGATACCAGATGCTATATAATACAATTTTGACCTCCTGATGATAAGCACATAGTGCTCGAAACATGTAGAGGAATATAATAAACTTATTATAGAACAAGAATTTGTGCATTAAGTTGGTCAGATTATACTGAGATGCACGGTCAGCAAAATGTAAAAGGTTTACTACATGTTTTTACATAATTTGTATCAAATCATAGTGCAGTTGTTGGTGTATATATATATAGCACTGGTCGAGTATATTGGTCGAGTATTTCGTATAAAACATGTGCTTATGTTTGCGATATACCACCTTACCCAATATTGTACCCATAATTCTACCGATTTATTAGTTATCACCAAACAGAAAGTTAAGTTCGCATGAACATTGCGTTCTTAACTGAAATTTTACAAAGTATATAAAGTATAGAAAGCATAATTGCACAGCCCTGCCATCAGCGGTGATACCGTCGCTCAGATATAACCGTGCTGTACACAAAACATCCTGAAGACTGCAGGCAATTAAGAAGTGCGACTTTAGCGTTTCCTCGAATGCCACGTTTCGTGAAAATCGGCCAAATGTTTCAAAAGTTGAAATGTGGAGTACACAAACTCACACCCAGGCAGCATGTTATTGTCAACCTACTTTTCCCCCTAAAAAGTAAAAACTAAACTGAAGGGATCACCACGATGTGTGTGCATGTGACTCAAATTCAACTTTCAAACATGAGGTCCGAATTTCACGAAACTTGGTAAGGATGTCATGCCATTTGTGGACAAACACAGCCGCCATTTATTTTTCTACAACAATAAAATGAAAATTGAGGTAACACGAGTTTGTGGCTCTGAAGCGACACTAGTGCCATTTATTTTATGGTACTGAAATGATGTATAATAGGTCTTTGGAAAATATGCAGTTTCTGTTAAAGTAAAACCTTTGTAGAATGCAAGATCACAAGGTGGCCTCCGTGCGATTTTGTAGCTATAACTACGAATCACGGAAACTGGGGCGATAAATTCAGTGCTGAAAGAGACGAAAGCCATAGCTACGGTCTGATGTGAGCCAAAAACCTACCGCTTATCTGTACGGAAGCCATCCCGTTGTGTTTATTGCACACAAACCACAATTATTCACCTCGAATTAGAAGTTCCAGACACTTCCCCCGCGGCCAAATTTACTAGTGCTAAATTGTGTTGCGTTACATTGAATAGACGTAGTTCGTTTACCTATCACTTACATTTAATGAAATATTTTGAAAATGCAGGAAGTGAAATCACCGTGATGCCACTTACACAATATCACTAATCACTTCCAAGTTTCGAAGGAAAGTCCCGAGACGGTAATGCAGGAGGGTAGAACTAGCCAAGATGGCCGGAAGGGCAGAGCTAGCCAAGATGGCCGGAAGGGCAGAGCTAGCCAAGATGGCCGGAAGGGCAGAGCTAGCCAAGATGGCCGGAAGGGTAGAGCTAGCCAAGATGGCCGGAAGGGCAGAGATAGCCAAGATGGCCGGAAGGGCAGAGCTAGCCAAGATGGCCGGAAGGGTAGAGCTAGCCAAGATGGCCCCTTTCACACTCCCACAGCAGGCCTCCTCCACGGAACAGTCTGCTACCGCTGCGAAGCGAAAATTCCGAACACAATTCAAAACCAAGCCACCCGGCGATAAAAGAATTTCATGGAAACGTTGCTTTTCACCACCTCGAGGGTTGCAGCAGGGCATTGCTAGGTGGACCGATACATGCTCTGCCATTTGTGGGAAGAACACAATTATCGCTGGAACATCTACAGGGTAGCCAAGGCAGTGCACACAGGTAGCCTTGAGGTGCTTCCCCTTATTATGTACGCAGTTTCACGTCATAATGTCTTCGTGTCAAGTAGATATTGGCCTAAAAATCAGCAACTACAAAGATGGCAACGATGCATACCTTCAAGGCTACGTCTGACGAACTTAACATATTAGTTACTGAATATACACTTGCGTAATAGCCTATGCTCGTCAGAAACACTTAAAAAAATTATAGGGGACCCTAGTAGGTAAACAGGAAATGAGATCTATGCAAAAATACACTACCTTCATGATCTACTTTCGAAACTCGTTCTTAATTATAAGCCTAAACAGGGCCTTAAATGAATAACGAGTGAGGTAGTGGGTGGAGTCTACAGCTCCAGATACAGCCCTGTAGCCGAGTCTTGCGAACACTACAATAAAGTTTAAATTTTCATCTCCTGAAAGGCTAAGCAATTAAAGGCTTCTTAAAAAGCACACTGCGTCAAGGAATAAGCTGGTTATTAAACAGTACTAGCAATGTCGAAAAATTGTTGAACCAAATGCAGAGTGTTAGGTTATCCTGAAGGTGCAGTACAATGTGGCAGAGAAAAGAGTCTAATGTAAAATTAATAACCGGTTGTGTCCCACAGAATTAGGATTAAATTAACGCAAATTTTGAAGGAAACGCCGCATGTTAGCCGAATTTAAATGCGTGTTTGATTCATCTTTGGCTCAATGGTTTTGAGGAAATTTTATTAAACAAATATAATTTTATTTATATTACCGACATCAAACTTGCTAAATTATGTTGAAGTTGCAGTACTTATTTCAAGATTTTTAAATTGCTTCAGGAAAACTGACCGCAGAACACACGACCCTAACCTAAGTGCATTTCTTATGCAACGAAATCTTAATATGGAAAGAGAATTATAGCGAAGTGTTGGCGTGCTGCAGTTAACGTACAGGATCGACGCTGAAGAGAGAGGCATAAAGTTTCTCCGAAACATTACTACCTAACATGCTACAAGGCTTCATATCCCAGCAGACAGCAATCTTAATACGTATGGCCGCTAGAAGCTTTAAGCTCGTACACCTCAAACATGTTTTCACCCTACCACTAACTGGAAAGAAGAAATAGTCTACATAGTCTGAGTAAAGAGAGGCCAACTTGATGTCACTTGCTTTATTATTTCTTTACTTGGGTTACATCAAGTTGGTCTCTCTTTACTCAACTATCAAGATGATGTACGGTCCAATAAACATAAGATTCTAAATAGTCTACTTACCTACCCAACTAACTACATTCATCTCCAGACCTATATCGTTCCGCAGACCCAAGCGCGCAAATTCTTTGTACGATGCTGAACTAGTCTGTGAGATGCTGAACTGCGGAGAACATAGTTCGCGCTCGACGATCTTGTTGCAATTAGGAAGCACAGCGCCCGTGAAGAAGCCGAGGAACCTGAGCCTGGGCCTAAGGAGAGGACCATGACGGTTTCGACGTTGACTGAGGGGCTTGGACTAACTGAAGCTGGCATCAGGGCGTTTGACGACATTGACTGGAACGAGCATAGATTAACAAAATCTAGATTAGGAATTATTAGGATGGTTGTTTGCTGTGAGGATATGCTGAAGGAGAAGTCTATCTCGCCAGATGTCTTCTAGGTGCTGAACTTCCATGAAGAGCTCATGCTGGGCGATTTTCTTGAAACCCAGAAGCAAAGCGCCCTTGAAGAAGCTGAGAAACTTGAATCTGAGCCTCAGGAGAGGACCAGGACAGTTGCGAAGTTGAATGAAGGGCTTAGACTCATTGCAGTCCTCATCAAGGTGTTTGAGGACACTGATTCGAACGGGCAGAGAGCAGCAGAACCTAGATTAGGAATTATGAGGAGATTTGACAGAGAAGAAGAAGTTTTTGTCATGCTCGACTTCAGTGCTTGATTCCTTCAAGTCACTTTCAGATACTCGCACTTCGCCACCTGCACTGTTGGACAATGAAGAAGAAAATCCATATGATACGCCCACAGTTCAAGCGGATGCGTCTCGTTTTTGGACTGTCATTGGTTTGTCAGTTTTCATACTTTCTGTACGTTTTTCATAAGTCAAGACTTATTGTCTGGAACTATTCTTCCCAATTCAACATTGAGTATAGGGAAAATGTAGCTCGATTTTATCTCAACTGACGTCACCAGTCTCAAAACCACCTACGATGTAACTTCGGGGAATGACTACCTACCTACATAACTACAGAACTACAAGGAGCACAGATCTGCTGGAAAAGCTAACAGTTTCTCAGCTAGTCAAAAATTTCTCCGCCTTTTAGGAAACGTGGACGTTCATTACCCTCTTTACAAGAGCACACACCCCCCTGCCTCTATCTAAGGCCGATGAATACAGTCAATGCAATTCCATCACATGTATTTAATATCGATTCTGATATTCTCCTGCCATCTACCCTTAGGTTTTCCAAGTAGTCTCTATCCGTAAAGTTTTCTCACCACAACCCTCTATGAATTTTCCTTTTCTCTCAATACGTAACAAATGCCCCAATCAATATATCGTCCTTGATTCTAGCACCCTAATAACATTTCGTGTTGAGTGTCGGAGGAAGAACAAGGAAGAAAAGTATTAAGCACAATGTTCAAGCACCTGGTTCGCATGTGATAAAAGGAGAAGCCCAAAATTCCTCCAATCTTAATCTGCGTCGAAACAGAAGGGTAACCGACAGTCGTCACATTTTCTCGCCAGTTTCACAGAACTGTAAATTAATGAAGGTGTAACACGACGTAGGTGTAAAACGAACGAATTTTACAAGTTAACTACATACTGAATTTTGCCCACAGGGACGTTCATGTTTCTACATTACAGAGGCTTTTATAAGCACTGGTATGTAACAATAGATTTCTTATAGAAGACGAACATGGAAAGATTTGGAAACGACATATGTCAACTTTACAGTGTAATGGCAGCACTGACCTGAACGAATTGACATGAAACATCCTGGGATAAAGTGTCTTTTGGTACACTCAGTCGAACAAAAATCCAACGGCCTGAAATTTTCTAAGTCCCGAACTGGAAGTCACGTGACATAGAGTTGCCATCATAATTCAAGTCTGTTACTTTCCCAATATTTGTGCATTCGTGGCGTTTCTCTGTCTTCCATTCATTAAATCAATCACACCGCATATATATTAACAGAAGACAAAAATGCATCTCTTTAATTTGAAATTAAAATATTAAACTTCATTATCTTTCCCAGGCGTGAGGCTTTGCTGCTAGGGATAGATGAGTCGATGGGACCGTTCCGTTCTTACTGTCAGCAGGCGTAGCCCAGGCAGTTGAATTCGTGCTAGCAGTAGCCTTCGGAAACAAACTATGTTGGTTCGAGTCCACTATCGGCATATTTCTTAATGTAGCCCAGGCAGTTGAATGCGTGCTAGCAGTAGCCTTCGGAAACAAACTACGTTG
>Ga0123357_10014678_pt1 | contig 10235 bp, 2 predicted proteins | sample TergutEmb28metaG_FD_89873 | JGI IMG/M metagenome (GOLD analysis project Ga0123357, IMG submission 89873) | Embiratermes neotenicus P4 segment gut microbial communities from Petit-Saut dam, French Guiana - Emb289 P4 | ecosystem: Host-associated > Arthropoda: Insects > Digestive system > Gut ... | reverse complement strand
GGGGGGGGGGGCCGCCCACATGGGTTCTTATTTTTTCTCCCCCCCCCCCCCCCCCCTGTCTCACTGTCCCCCCCCTCCCCCTAATGTAATATTGGGCATAGCTGAATATTTATAGATATATTTTCAGCATGAATTTGTAAGTGAACTTTGACCTGGGCCAGAAAATTGATGTAACAAGGTTTATTCTTGTTTGCAGTAAGTTAATACGCCTCTTGAATGAAGGGGATACACTTGATTTGCACTGGTCTAGCAAACATTTCTACTTTTTGGTTTGCAGAAATAATCATTTTTATACTGTTTCTGTGTGCTTGCTTATTATTGGTATTGTTTTTTTTTACTTTATCATTTGGTTTGGTAGAGAGTGTTATCAAGTGTTCTGCCTTACAGTGATTATTTTATATTTTTATTTTAACTGAATTTTTTTATTTATTTATTGAACTTAATGGGGCACGCAGTGGCTCAATTGGTTGAGGCACTGTGCTACAAGTCGGAAGGTCACAGATTCAATTCCTGATGGTGTCATTGGAATTTTTCATTGACATAATCCTTCTGGTCGCACTTTTGTCTTGGGGTTGACTCAGCCTCTAACAGAAATGAGTGCCAGGAATATTTCCTGGGGGATAAAGTTGGCCGGTGTGTAGAGCTGACAACCTTACCACCTTCATGTGCCGAATGTCTTGAAATGTGGGAGCCTTAGCCCCCTGGAACCCTCTGGGCCTGTCCAGGCCTGTAATGGGATTGCTTCTTATTGAACTTAATGCTACAACAAGGCAAAGATATTTTTGTTATATGAGAGCATTAAAGTCAGAGTATGTTGGAGTCGTATCTTAGTATGGGTTACGTTCCAGGGACTTTGCAAAATTGTGTATAGTCAGAATTACCCTTGAAAGTCCCTTAAATTGCCTACAAAGTACATGTTTTGCAATGTATATGTATATTATGAAGAGCAGGTACTAGACAAGTAAAGTACTCTATAATTTTATTTTTTACTTACATAAACAAGAGAATGATGAAAGAATAAAAGATTCCAAGCAAGATTATTTGGTCAAGATGAGTGACTTATTCCTTTTCCCCAATGTAATTTTCAGAAAGTAATTATTATTTCAAACGTTTCAACTCATGAGGGCCATCAAGGTTTGATGTCAATCCACATGCAGGGATAGGATGTGTATATGCTTGTAGTACAAGTGTGACTCATGTCAGGATTTAGGGGGAGGGGGGAAGGTGCTGTAATATGGAAGTTTCAGGGCTGACAAATTGATAATAATGTTTCTCTGAGTCTGTAATGGCAGTTCCTTCTGTACACACTAATGTCTGTAATGACAGTCCATACTGTACACACTAATGCCTGTAATGGCAGTCCATTCTATGCACACTAATGTCTAATGGCAGTCCATTCTGCACACACTAATGTCTAATGGCATTCCATTCTGTACACACTAATGTCTAATGGCAGTCTATTCTGTACACACTAATGTCTGTAATGACAGTCCATTGTGTACACACTAATGTCTGTAATGGCAGTCCATTCTGTACACAGTAATGCCTGTAATGGCAGTCCATTTTATGCACACTAATGTCTAATGGCAGTCCATTCTGTACACACTAATATCTGTAATGACAGTCCATTCTGTACACACTAATGTCTGTAGTGGTAGTTCATTCTGTACACACTAATGCCTGTAATGGAAGTCCATTCTATGCACACTAATGTCCAATGGCAGTCCATTGTGTACACCCTAATGCCTGTAATGGCAGTCCATCCTGTACACACTAATGCCTGTAATGGCAGTCCATTTTATGCACACTAATGTTTAATTGCAGTCCATTGTGTACACACTAATGTCTGTAACGGCAGTCCATTCTGTACACACTGTCTGTAATGGCAGTCCATTCTGTAAACACTAATGCCTGTAGTGACAGTCCATTCTGTGCACACTAATGTCTAATGGCAGTCCATTGTGTACACACTAATGTCTGTAATGGCAGTCCATTCTGTACACACTAATGCCTGTAATGGCAGTCCATTTTATGCACATTAATGTCTAATGGCAGTCCATTCTGTACACATTAATGTCTGTAATGACAGTCCATTCTGTACACACTAATGTCTGTAATGGCAGTCCAGTGTGTAAATAGCAATGTCTGTAATGGCAGTCCATTCTGTACACACTAATGCCTGTAACGGCAGTCCATTCTGTGCACATCAATGTCTAATGGCAGTCCATTCTGTACACACTAATCTAATTTCATTCCATTATTTTGTTACTTCAAACAAGATGGGTAAGTACTCCTTTCATTCACATTGGTTTTTGATGTTCATTTGTTTCAACATGACAGAGTCATTGTACTGAGAACTGATAACACAGAGTGCCTTAAATACAGGTAGGACATGCATATGCTGGACAAGGTCCTCAGTTTCTCTAAATTGCTGTTTTTGTGCTGCTTACCTTGTATATTAGGGAAGACAGACAGATGTTACTGTAATGTGTTCATATTTTGGCTCTGCAAGTGTGTCTGGGAATGATCCCACCTAAACTTACACGTAATAGAGTGTGGGATCCTAAATTTTATGTAGTAATAATTGTTCAGCTCAGGATACGGATAGGTGACAGGCACTTGTAAATGCGGTAATGAACCTTTGGGTTCTATAAAATGCAGATAGTTTCTTGACAAGCTGCAAACCATTTAGCTTCTCAAGAAGGGCTCTGCTCCATGGAGTAAGTAAGAATTGTTCGAAGTTTCTTGAGTAGCTGAGTGACATACTTTGTCATGAAGCAAATTGCTTGTGGGGGTGACAGATCTTTGAAATATATGCAACTTTTAGTTAAGGCAGTCTTTCTTGTAGAATGTAAAACAAGTGTACTGTATTAGGTTTTAATATTATGGTGATAAGCATATATTCTATATGATGATTCAGCACAAATATACATATAAATTCTGTATAAAAATCATGAATATATCCACCAGTTATGTATGAAATTTTAGTACTATGTACAAGTTATAAAAACTGGGACTGTGAAACTTTGCAGTTATAGCGAGTGAAATCTCAGACACCCCACACACACACACACACACACACACAAAAAAACATAATTTAAGTACAAGAATTTTTTCTATGCTGTCCCAATTTACTGTGTGTCTTTATGTAGGAATTATTTGGTATAAAAATGTAATTCTAATGAATATGTCAGTTTACCACAATAAAAAGCCATCCTGCTAAGAAAAAGTATAATCACTGTAACAAAATTTGAAAAAGCATAATTGTTGAAGAATATGACACACACTTCACAAAGTCCATCACTTATTATGCAAACAAGAAATGGGAAACAGAAAGGAGTTACGAGGGATTGTAAAGGTATGCTTATTTATATTATGTTTGGTGTTATATCAGGACTTTTGGGATCAAAATATATAATGCGTTCTACTGTATAGTGTCCATACTCGAGTAATGCTTAGTTTCTAATGGCATAAGGTATTGGTGAGCTGGAAGTTATTTGCAGTTTGGTACTGTATTTGAGTGGTATGTGTGATGTAATATGATTCACATATCCTAGCTTCTCAGTTCCTTTCAGATTTCCATTGTGCCTCACAGGTTGTGTAGCAGTTTAATCCTAATGTTGATGATTGCCAGGTTAAGGAATACTAGATGTCACATTAAACGCGTTCATACAAAGAATTTTTATCATGATGTGTGACACTTCATCCATAGCAGAAAATTTTGTTAATGTGTGATTTGAAGTTCTGTTTGTAGTGACTGAATGAGATGTGACACCATGTCATTTGGTAGATATGTACTACCCTGAGGGGTGTCATATCCTGTCTTCTTTTTCCCCTCCCTTGAATGTTAAACATTAGCAAAACTATTGTGATCATATTGTCTTTAAATGGTTCATGTGGAAATGATGTTGCAATGAACTGCCAATTTGATGGTGTGGAATGTACAGTTTGTATTTTCATACTTCCTGGAATGGTAAAAATTAATTCTGTGCAGCTGTGAATTTCCACCAGCTGGCTCCAAGCATCCAGTAGTCTGTCTAAGAATGAAATGAGCAGTCAACATTGTCAGACTACATCCAAATTCCCATTGGTTGATGTTGCAGCTAGTTTATCTGGTATACTTGTTGGTTAAATTTTGCATTTGAAATGGCCCAAAGTATGCTACCCTGAGATAATAAGGCTAATTTCATATTTTTGGAGGCCGAACTGTGGGTCTTGGTCCAAGAGAACTACTACTTTTGTGCTAGGTAATGAGTAAAAGATATGCATGATCAGTTGTGTAACTTTGTTTTGTTATATGAAACTTATTGCACTGAAAAGATTAGTCGGCAGAGGCAATACCAATGCTTGGCATTGATTCTACGGAAGTTATGGTAGCGTTGGAAGTGGAAATTAGATTCTTCACTAATAAATTATGGTGTATTTATTTTAGTCCCATCTTGTATATACTTGTTCATTAAGATCCTTCTAGACAATGTGAGTCCATATTTAGGCTCTGCATCAAGAAGATGCAGAGCCTGATACCTCCTCGTTAATCCTCAGATTATGATGGCTCATTGGCTTCTGGTTCCATTAAGGCAAACTTGAATACGAAGACCCAGATCAAGACCGTCAAGGCAATTTTAATATCTTATCCAAAATCACTACTTGCATAGATGAAGGGGACTACAGGTTTGTTGGTTATATCTCTTTTTGGTGCAATCTAATTCCTGTTGAAGTACGGAGTGGTTGTATTATATAGGGCTCAACCGCTAGATAATTGTGCTGGATTTTGTAGTCTTATTACACCTCGTATAGCAATACACACGAAGGTACTGCCTTTTGCGCGCGATTACAAATATTTTGGTAGTGATACCAACGTTTCAAAGGGATTGACGGCTGGTACGTACGTCCAAAGTAAAATAGTTGAAGGCATGAGGGTGGAAAATTAAAACTGAACCGGCGAATGCCCTGCATGTCACATATATGTCAGTACAATAAGCCTATATCTTTCGTCAATTGTTATACAAGGCAATGTTTGAAACTGAACGAACTTGGTTGGAGGTATCAACATGCATGGATTACGGCTATGTATGTCATGAATGGTGAACACTACTCCAGTGTGACTTAAAAGCATAATTTTCTCAAATATGAATATGAGCTCGTGGAATAATTCTTGTATGTGTAAATTACTCTCTTTATTAAACTTATGATATTCTGGAAAGTATGTCAGTGCCTGATTAGATAAAATAAGCCAACATCTTTGCAAATATCACATTTTCTTAACCAAAATTTTGGTGCCACTCGCCATATTCATTTTATATCTCATGTAAATATGTTACGTATATTCAAGAATGGTGTTCAAATAATATTTATCACACGCAAGATCTACATGTACGTTATGTGGGTAATTGTTCTGGAAGTCACGTGTGTGTTGGCTGCCGTGGAACTGTGCACCTGATAAATTTGTGATTGGTCCATAATGTAGACCAATGAAACGCGAACAAGAGTGCTAGATGCGAGTAGGTATGTCAACGTAGGTTTGAGCTGCTGATTACGTAGTGTGTTTTATGTGCTTGACGAAGTTGTCTGAAATCTGAACCAGAAGTTAACCAGACTGGTTATTGTATTAAATGCAATAAAGCGCGATTTTAAGTATACCTTTATCTGAGGTAAGTTGTGTGCAAGTTGATCGTAGTAACTGCGACCAGGACTGACATTGTTCGTAGTGATAAAGTGTATGATACGTGGATAATGACCATAACACTTTTTGTTTCAGATTTAATTTTTCTCAACATTCAGAGTGTTATTGGACACGTAAATTAATAAAAATGAGTGATCCGTGTGAGTGCATTTGGAGTCAGGAGATGGCAATGAGACGATTACTTTCTCTGGTAAGTATTGAAACTTTTTTTTTTTTTTTTTTTTTTTTTTTGAGCCTGTGTAGTTTTTTAAGAAACCTTTCCTGCAAATAATATAAAGGAAACAGACTATAAGTACGAGACCTTTCTAACTTCAGCCACCCAGTCCATCCTGTCTTCCACCCTTCTCCCTATAAGTATCAGACCTTTCTAACTTAAGCCACCCAGTCCATTCTTCTCCATGTCTTCCCGAAGTCTGCCATTAATTTAGAGCATTTTTTGCTACAAGTTGATATAACTGTTCTTGTACTTGTTCTCGGAATGGTCCATTGTTCCAGCATAAACAAAAACAAAATAATAAAATTAAACAAACACAGTATTAAACTATGTGCCTTTAGTATGTGAATTGTTATGTAATGTTCATCTAGTGTTGGGTTGCATTGAATGTAATTTTCCCTGATAAGATATATTTTTTGGTATACCCCATAAGGGTATGCATGTAAATTGTTGTGCACATCCAACTCAGAACTTGCTACATGTAATTGTCTATGATAAAAATGATGGTTACTCCAGAGTGTTTGATGTCCTTGACATTCCTCCATGTCTGATAAATAAAACTGACACTTCATACATGTTGCAAATTACAGATATTTTCATTTGTGTACCAGATGTTTTATCTTTTGACATATAACTTTTGTATTGCTCCTTGTAATATTATTTTGAGGAACAGCACCAACGATGAAGGCATCTGAAAGTAATTCTCGTTTACTCCACACTGTTAGATATAATGCTTTTGTCTTCAGGGCAAATGTTAAGGCACTAAACAGTTTCTGTGTGCTTAACACAGCTTTGACCAAAAGCTTGCATTCAGGCCTGTTAGGCAACAACAATTCTGTGACCTTCAAAATGTCTTAACACACAAAGTAATTCAAAACTGTTACTCTTGCCATTCCTCCTCTCTTTCTGGAAATACATGGTTTACAAACCACTGTAGTGGTGACAAGAGCCCTTGCTGCTAGTGGACCAATAACAGGTGCTGTACCATCTCCTGCACTGTTATGGGAACTGTGTGAAAAACGAAGCAACCAGCCAAGCAAGGAATTTGATTTGATTTGATTTATTCATGTTCGTGTGATCTACAACAGGCACCGTAGAGGGCCATAAGATATGGAACAAGTCAGAGATATGGATATAAATATGAAAATAACAATTGGAAATATACAGTTAATATATACAGTATAAATATAAAAGAATATATAAATTAAATATCAGATTGATTACAAACAGTATATCTAGTACTAGCAGTTAAATACAATATGTAATACAGTACAATGTACTATATATTAAAGGAAGAATGAACCAAACTTGGGGAACAAACCAAACCTTTTGTGTGTGTGTGTGTGTGTGTGTGTGTGTGTAGTGCAGTAGTATATAGTACTTCCATTAGAATCATGGTGCAGTGTCTGACAGGGAGCTTCCTGTACATATATCCTTGTATAGATGCATACAAAATTTAAGTGTTTAGCATAAACATATTTGTTTTTGGAAGATGGATTGGCAGGTGTTTGTTGTACATACCACACAGGTGTAAGTTCCCACATGTGTCAATTCTTTTATCTTATTCAGCACAGTTGGCAGAATAATCCTGGTATACAGTAACCAGAGGCATAATTGAGCGACTGTGCCCAACCCAAGCAGTTTAAGTTGTAGGGCATAGATTGATGCACAGATTACTTGTAAGGGGAAAATAAATGTGAATTGTTTTAGAACTGAAATATAGGTAAATGAGGAAGCTAAGTTAACATACATTGTGACGTACCATGTAAGTAATGGGTAAGAGCCGATCATGTCACCGTGGAGATAGGAATGATACCATAAGAATGTGAGGGCTTCCCTTGCAGAATTTAGTAAAAATTTATTGTTATTTGCTGGTTATTTAGTGGAGTAGTTGAGTGGATAATAGTTGTGGATGGCAGTACTGACAGTGGAGGCCTTAGAAGCTTCGTGTTACTGGTGGACATGTTCAAGACCCGCACCTGGTTGGCTGTACTGGCAGTGTATCAACAGCAAGACACAATTTAGATTGATTATAAACTGAAGTCAGTTTCATATTTTTTAATCTGTGTTCCAGATCAGTGTTTAGACTTTGGATCTGACTACAACAATTATGAATGAACAATACCCTCCTCCTTTTGATTCCATTTTATTGCTTTCCTGCATCTTGTCTTGTAATTCAGTAGCACACTTGTCTATTACAGATGTAATAGGTATGTTTCTGTGAACTTTGCTATGTACATTATGGTACTTGTTAACTTATCTGTAATACCAGTGTGATAGGTATGTGAAATTTTGAGGTGAAATAAGCGATCCATGCATGATCTTGGCGATTTTGTTGTGGGTTATTGAAAAGTAAAAATATTTTTATTATTGTATTTTGTTATGAAAATGGACAATCGTGTGGAAGTTTTGTTGAATTTGTTGATGTGGTGGTTGTAACTGATAAATGACTTCAATTTTGTATGATGACATGGTAGAAATGAAGCTGTTGCTGTTAGGAATGGTATTAAAACCTACAAGGTGCAATCATTGAGATCTGTAAATTTTGTACAAGTCCATTGCAGGGACTTGTAATGCAGAGTCTCTATTGAAGACTGATATTGTGCAGTGTGCAATGGTAAGGAAGCTATTAGAAATTTTTTTTAAATCTTGGACATTATCAAAGCTATACTTTGTATCTACAGAAGATTTGATTAGGTGCGTTAGAGTGTGCACACCCACCTATATTGTATCATTAACAAAGCCATTTTATAAGTATGCTACCATGTCACTGGATGTGTAGGTTGCTGTTCCACTCACTGCCTTCTGAAGTTGTGTGCTTTTATAGGCACACTAAGCTTTGGTTACACAGTAAACTTATGTATGCTGATTCTTACAATAAAAGCCAACAAGTTGCACTATTTCTTAAATTTATTTTGATAAAGAACTCTACATGTTTTGCACAGATCTGCTGTCCATCATCAGGAGTCTCAACACTGTATACACAGCAATAGGTATTTGTCATGTTAGTTGTGTTGACTGTCTGTTGTATACAATGTTGAGACTCCTGATGGTGGACAGTAGGTCTGTCCGAAACATGTAGAGTTCTTTATCAAAATAAATTTGAGAAATCGTGCATCTTGTTGGCTTTTATTACAAGAATATATCGTGATGCACAGTCCTCTGAATGTCAAATTATGAATGCCAGAATTTTATTTAATTACATAACTTTGTACATCACCATCTCCATCTCCACCGCCACAACCACCACCAAAATTATCATTGTTATTGTCATCATCAGCATTGTCAGTGTTAACAAGTCAGTACAGAAAGAATGGAAACTATCATATTAGACACTGGTGTGCATTTCTAGCTTTATTGTTTTTCTAAAAGATTAATGTACTAGTAAGAATGTAAAATTGTTTTGTTTTGAAGTTAACAGAATTAGAACTCAGGATTCTTACCTTATGAGTCTACTGGTCACAGGTGAGCGTGTTTTCTGCATGACAGTAGCATTGATAAGAAACCTGATTTGTAGAACACATCCCTTTAATACATATTCTTTGTAGTAGGCTCAATCAAATTAATGGCACCTTACATAAATACTGGTCATCTGTAAAAATTAAGATATTATTATTATACATTATTATTACACATTGTCTAGTAGTATGTTGTGTTGTGTAAGATGGTGTGGAACTATACTAATTATACTGAAATACTGGCAGAAATGTGTTTTTTTTATGTGGTACTCTAATATACTTAATTATTTTTAATTGTGGGACTCTGTGCCTCGTGTGTGCTGCCTGAATCTTTGGTGACTGTATGGCAACAATGCCATCTGCATAGTGGTTCATGATATCATGATAAAACAGAGTGAGAGTGTGTGTAAGTGGAATATTTACTTGTTTGTTACAGCTAGCATTATGTAGATGGAATTTGAAGTTACACTTATGTCTTTTATTGCAGTTGCGGCAGTCTCAGGCCTACTGTGTGGACAATGAATGTTTGGAGGAGAGTAAGTATGGGGCATTAGTATTAGATTGACAAATATAAGACAGTGCTTCACATGCTGTGTTACACATGCTCAGGTCAGATATGTAAGGAGGTATGATGCCCGATTATGAAGTTTATGCTTCTGTATTTTACACTGAATGCTGAGAGCCATTTAACATTCTGCATACCTCAGGTCCGCAAATCTCTCAGGTATATTAGGATTTGTGAAGGTTTTTTTTTTTTTTGGTATTTGTAGGAATGGGGTAATAGTGAAACTTTTGGTACTGTGGCTTCAGATGGGCCTTTTGCATCAGCCCACGATGTAAGATAAGTATGACACATTGGTGGAATGCTCATTGGCAGAGG
>Ga0123357_10014677_pt1 | contig 10236 bp, 7 predicted proteins | sample TergutEmb28metaG_FD_89873 | JGI IMG/M metagenome (GOLD analysis project Ga0123357, IMG submission 89873) | Embiratermes neotenicus P4 segment gut microbial communities from Petit-Saut dam, French Guiana - Emb289 P4 | ecosystem: Host-associated > Arthropoda: Insects > Digestive system > Gut ... | reverse complement strand
CGGCTATTCTGTGTCCTGTTTCGCTCAGTTCGACATCCTGTCTCAATTCGCGATCGCTCCGGCATCCATGCCTGCGCTAACAGGACACAGAATAGCCTTCTTCACCGGTACTGAACAGTTACAGATATTTTATGTTATGGTGCACTTCTATCGCTATTATAGCATCAAATGTATAAATGACAATTTTTTTGTCAAATTTCTTCTTGACAAGGCCGGACTACTATGGTAGTCTGGCCTTGTCAAACTATTGCGATAGTCTGGAGAGAAATGCCGGGAAATATCACCCGGCAGGGTATGGATATCGAGGTGGATATGGAAAAGGTCAAACTTTTCGAAGGCGAACTGAAACTGATGGAACTGCTGTGGGAAAACGAGGGCGCGAGCGCGAAGGAGCTTACGGTTTTCGCATCGGACAGGGTCGGCTGGAACAAGAACACGACGTATACGGTCATAAAAAAACTGGTTGCAAAAGGCGCTATCAGGCGGGAAGAGCCCGGATTTGTCTGCCGCAGCCTGATCGGGCGCGAGGACGTCGGGCGCGAGGAGGCCAAAACAGTATTGAGTTCGTTTTTCGGCGGCTCGGTAAAAGCGATGTTTTCATCTTTCGTAGCTGACGGCGCGCTGACGGATGAGGACGCGGAGGAACTGCGCCGCATGATCGACGGACATGGAAAAGGATAAGAAGCTATGCTTGACACAGTATTCTAACGCGGGCTTCGCCCGCAACCCATCGAGATTTTTTCTGTGCTTTACGCGCTATACGGTCGAAGTGAATCCGACCTGCGCGTAAAGCACAGAAAAAATCTCTCCGCCGCTCTGCGGCGCATCGCGCATACGCGCGATGGATAGTACCTTACGGATTAAAATTTCGTGTTTTTTATTGTGTATATGCGTCCGTAAGGTACTATTTCATCCTGAATATGAGCCTTGCGTCCTGTTTTATTAACGCCCCGCTTCTGCTGATAAGGCTGATCCGGCCGTTACCGAAGCGGTTCGCCGATGATAACCGGATGCTGATGTCCGCGGCGTTTGGACAGTCGGGGATTAAGGTGCGGATTGTCAATGTATTAAATTACAAGAAATTGACATTTCTGGGCGCCGCCGTGTCCTTACTGCTGCTCCTGGTCATTGCGGCCGTACTGATAACAAATCCGCAGTTGAGAGGATAATAGCTGTGATAATAAATAAAGGAAGACGATTCTACATTATTTCCCTTGCGGCGTTGGCCGCCTTGTCGGCGTACCCGCTGATAAATGGTTTGCGTATGGTATATTTCAGTATCACGAACGGCTCGATCGGGCAGGAGCAATACGCAAAATATGTTGTGCCATACGCGGCAATTTGTATTTCGCTCCTGTTCTTTGCCGCGCTTCAGCCGGTATTCTTCAAACTGAAACGGTTTGCGTTTCCGGTGGGGATAGCGCTTGCTTTCGGCGTGTTTTTTGCCGCCGAGCTGTTTTTTGAGGCAATACAAATACGAGTCACCGGAGTGACGCTTATAGACGTGTCCGCGATGGCGCCCGCCTTGTCAAACGCTGCGCTGACGCCCGCTTTATCAAACGCGGTGCTGACGCCCGCCTTATCAAACGCAGTGCTGACGCCCGCCTTGTCAAACACGGCGCTGACGCCCGCCCTGTCAAATGCTGCGCTGGCCACTGGCGTTCAGGGTACATTACTGGCGAACACAGCGACCGCGGACGTCTGGCAGGCATTTCTCTGCGTTGCGACGCCCGCTGTGAGTGAACAAACGCTCACATTAGCGCCGCGGGACGGCCTTTTCAACCTCATAGGCAATTCCGCCTATAAGTTCCACTATTACATGATATCGCTTATCCTTATAACAATGGTGTGCGGTTTGGTTTATAGCATAAGAAAAATGCTGCGTGATAATAACACGGAGTTAAGAAAGCCAGTTATATTGCGGGGCGTTTCCACAACCGCTCTCGCCGTGATATGCGTTTTTGCGAATGCCACCGGTTTTTTCCGGGAAGCGGCGCCGGTCCAGACCCCGCTGGCTTCGGCACTGACAGGGTTGTTCTTTGTTATCCTGAGCGCGGCGGCCGGTATTTACGCAGGGAGTTATCTGACCGGAAAGAGTGTGCTGCCCAGGCTCGGTATACCGGTTTTGTTGTCGCTCTGCGCCGCTGCCCTTATGTATTTTGGCGAAGCGGCCATGATGGGCGGGGAGCTCTACCTTTTTGGGACAGGCTGGTTCTTCAGGGGTATACCCGGCATTATACTCGCGCCTGCGGATATTTTGATTGTTCTGTTCTCAGGCGGGCTTTCGTGGCTGGTCCTGGGCGTAGCGGGAAAACACGGACTAGCAGAAATTGAAAATGGAAAATTGAAAATGGAAAATTGATTCCACTGCAACAACTCGCGTGACCGGATTTACGCTGCTTGTTTTCACCTGTTTTACGAGTTTATAAGGCAAATACTTGCTGTATTCAACTGAAAAACACGTAAAACAGGACACAGAATAGCCGATCGAGCGCAAGGTATGCAGTAGTTACAACAAAATAAAAATATTAAAATAAAAACGTTGAATATATTGATGAAATTTTCCGGATTTTGTGTTATGCTCACACTGATATTATACGACTATTATATAATACCGTAGTTGCGGGGAGTTGTGAACATGCCGGAACCCAATAAAGAGTTTACTATACTGATAGTGGATGATGAGAAAATAAACCTCGACATCCTGGGCGGCATTCTATCGCCAGCGTATAATCTCCTGATAGCCAGGAACGGGCAGCGCGCGATAGAAATCGCGAGGGAACATAAACCCGACCTGATACTGCTCGACGTCCTGATGCCCGGAATGTCGGGCTTTGAGGTCATCGAAAAGCTCAGGGAATCGGACGATACAGCCAGGATCCCCGTAATATTCATAACCGGGCTGAAAGGCGCCGAGGATGAAGAAAAGGGATTCATTCTGGGGGCGGTCGATTACATCACAAAACCGCTGCATAAGGCGATAGTAAAAGCCAGGGTAAACACACATATCAGGATCGTCGACCAGATGCGGACAATAGAGCGTATCGGCCTTATTGACCCGCTCACAAAGATAGCCAACAGGCGCGGATTTGAAAGCCGGCTCGACGCGGAATGGAAGAGGGCGGTGCGTGAGAAAACGTCGATAAGCGTACTGATGATGGACATAGACAAATTCAAGAATTACAACGACACTTACGGACACCAGCAGGGCGACGAAGTGCTCAAGACGTTTGCCGACGTTTGCATGAAAACGCTCCTGCGCCCTGTAGACTTCGCCGCGCGCTGGGGAGGCGAAGAGTTTGTTATACTCCTGCCGGACACGGATCTAAATGGCGCGGCGGAAGTCGCGGAAAGAGTCCGGAAAAATGTCGAAGATACGGTCATACACACGGAGGACGGGGCGGAGACCGGCATAACGGTCAGCATCGGCGTAAACTCGCTCATCCCGGATTCGGGGGCGTTAACCGATGATTTTATCAAAAAAGCGGATCAAGCTCTATACAAAGCCAAGGAGTCAGGCAGAAACAGGTATGCTGTCAACGAGGAATGAAGATGGCGATGATAAAGCTGAAACGGCCTTCGGCTGTAATTCACAATTCAAAGTCTGCAATTCATGATTTGGGAGCAGAAGGGACGCCCAGCCGCCGCTATTTACAGCCGGCGGCCTATAAGGTATTGGAACGCGCGTGCGCAATTTTGCTTGCCGCAATGCTAATTGTATCAGCCGCCGCGGGTTGCGCGAAGCAAAACGCTGAAAACGGCGGCTATACCACATTTACATCATTTCGCGACATACCGGGCGTGACGGACGACGAAATAAAAGAGATCGAGGCGCTGCAGAAACAGGGGACTTCCTTCGTATACGCCTCAAACTTCAGTACCGAATCGTTTGTCGGGGATGACGGCGTTATCAGGGGGTTTGCCGCGTATTTTTGCGACTGGCTCTCCGGCCTGTTCGGGATACCGTTTATCCCTAAAAATGTAGAGTGGGACGAATTGATCAAAGGGCTGGAAAACGGGACGATCGACTTTACGGGCGAGCTTGCGGCGGATGACTATCACCGGATGACATACACTACGACGGAGGATATTGCCCAACGGGAAGTAATCCGTATCCGGCTCAATGACAGTATGGCGCTTGACGAGATTGCCAAGATCCGCCCTTTGAGGTATGCGTTCCTGGAAGAGCATTCGTCGATTGTCAGCGGGTTGCGCCAGCACGAAGGCGACGAATTTGAAGCTGTCTACATTAAAAGCTACTCTGATATCTACAATATGCTGGAGAGCGGGGAACTCGACGCCTTTTTCGGCGATACTTCCGACGAGGCGGCTTTTGATTATTACGGGGACATTACGGTAGATACCTATTTTCCAATCATATACGACCCCGTTTCGCTTTCTACACAGAACCCTGATAACAAAGTCGTTATCGACGTGGTGCAAAAAGCTCTCTGTGACGGTTCCTTGTAATAAGTGGCAGACTTGCGTTACCAAGGCCAGCAGGAATACCTGAAACATAAACTGTTTGTACAATTGACGCCGCAGGAGCGTGAATACATCAAAAACAACCCGGTGGTACCATATGCCGCCGAGGTAACGAACTATCCCGTGAGCTTTTATGATTCCCGGACCGGGCGGCTTGAGGGCATTGCCATCGACGTTATATCAGAGATAGAAAAGCTTACCGGGCTCTCATTCGAGCGCCGTGGCGATCAGGGCACGAGCTGGACGGAACTCTTGAATATGCTGGAGAATGACCAGGTTGCCATGATCACAGAGCTGATTCCGTCGGAAGACAGGTTCGAGAAGTTCCTGTGGCCGGACACAGGGTTTTTTGAAGACCATCTCGTGCTGATCTCAAAAGCGGACTATCACGATATCGCAATCAACGAGCTCCTCTATATAAAAACGGGGGTAGCCAGGAACACGGCGCATAGTACGCTTTTCCGAAGATGGTTCCCCAATCACAAAGCCTTATACGAATACGAAAACATCAACGACGCATTTAAAGCCCTTGACCGCGGCGATGTCGACCTTATTATGACAAGCGAGCATCACCTGCTCCTTATGACAAACTTTATGGAGAACGTCGGATATAAGGCGAACTATGTTTTTGACTTTAATTTTATGTCGACATTCGGGCTCAACATAAATGAAACAATATTACGCTCGATCGTCTCGAAAACAATGAAACTCATCAATGTTGACGCAATATCCGGGAGATGGCTGCGCAAGACATACGATTACCGCGTGACCGTCGCGCAGGAGCGCATACCGATACTGATACTCGCCGGTATGCTGCTCGTCGGGCTTATTTATACCGTCATATTGTTTGTAAGGAAGCACAGGGAAGGTCTCCGCCTTGAAACGCTCGTCGGCGACCGGACCAGGGAATTATCAGATAATCAGCGGCAACTTAAAGAGATTTACCAAAATCTGGTAACTGAGAGTTCCATGCTGAAGGCAATGTTCGACGCAGTGCCGGATATGATATTCTGTAAGGATATTGATTTCAGGTACACACGTTGGAATGAGAGCCTGCTGCGGTACTTCAACATCAACGGCGATTGGCTCCTTGGCAAGGATGATGAAAAAGGCCTTGGGATCCCGACGAAAGCGGCGAACCTGTACAGGGACTATGACCACCTGGCAGTGGATGAAAAACGGGTGGTCACGCACGAAGAAGAGGTACCCGCGCTGGACGGCACTATGAGGCTCTTTGAAACGAGCAGAGTGCCCCTGATACTTGATGGGGAAATCACGGGCATCATGGGGATAGCGCGCGATATCACGGAGCGAAAGGCGATGGAGGAAGCCGCGCAGAGCGCAAATAACGCAAAGAGCGCGTTTCTGGCCAATATGTCCCATGAGATCAGGACGCCCATGAACGCGATCATCGGTATGTCCGAAATCCTGAGCCATGAAAATTTGAGCAACCGCCAAGTGGGGTATGTGAGGGATATAAGCAATTCAGCGCAGGCGCTCATGGAAATAATCAACGATATTTTGGATATGTCAAAGATCGAAGCGGGAAAGCTCGAACTCAACCCCGCCGACTATAACTTTAATCAGCTGATGAATGAGATCGACTCGATGTTTACCAATATTGCGCATAGCAAGGGCCTCGAATTCATATACGAAGCCGCGGACGATGTGCCGGACTATCTGTACGGCGACGATATCAGACTGAGACAGGTCGTGACAAACATATGCGGGAACGCTATGAAATTTACGGATAAAGGCTATGTCAAGCTATCGGTGGCGACCGGCGGGGGCAAGCTTTTTATCAGGGTCGAAGATACCGGCAAGGGAATAAGGGAGGATGATATACCCAAACTGTTCAATGTTTTTGAGCAGGTCGACAAAGCAAATAACAGATATATCGTCGGGACTGGATTGGGACTGCCCATATGCAAGTCTTTTGTTGAAATGATGGAAGGCGAGATCACAATTGAGAGTAAGTACGGGGCGGGTTCAGTTTTTACCGTTATTGTACCGCTTGTCATAGGGGACCCCGGAAACATACGGATAGAGGAGAGTTTCATCAATATGCCCGGCTTATCCGCACCGGACGCCAGGGTCCTGATCACGGATGATAACGAGTTTAACCTGAAAGTCGCTGCCGGGCTCCTTCGCCTGATGGATATCAGCTCTGATATGGCGGATTCCGGTGACAAAGCCATCGAGTTTATTAAACAAAACGACTATGACATCGTATTTCTGGATCATATGATGCCTGAAAAAGACGGTGTGGAAACCATGCTGGAAATCAGGGCGCTGGGCGGCAAGTATAAGGATTTAACGATAATCGCGCTCACCGCCAATACAGTGATAGGCGCTAAAGAAATGTTCCTGAGCAAAGGGTTTGATGGTTTTATCGCAAAACCGATAAACTCGGCCGAACTGCGCGAAATCATTATCAATTACCTTCCGCCTTCTTTGATCCATATGGACGCCGACGCTCCGGAGTTTAAGGAACGCTCCGGAATTGAAGCTGAGCTGCTGCTCGGCGCCGCGATAACTTTCGTAAAGGAAAATCGCGACACTGCGCGCAGAATCTCCGATTTGCTGGATTCCGGGGATACTGTCACGGCGCACAGAGCCGCCCATACCTTGAAGAGCATAGCGGCTTATCTTGGCAAGGATGAGCTGCGGGAGGCGGCGCTTTCGCTGGAGCAGTCGCTCGGCGCGGATCCGCCCGTGTTTACGCCCGAACAGCTCGTGGCTATTGATATAGAGCTGGAAAAAGCGCTGTTGGAATTTGGGCCTTTGTGCGAGGATGCTGAGGCGAGTAAGCCGAGAGCGGAGATGTTTGGCGGCGATAAGCTGGAAAAGCTGCTCTCGGATCTTGAGGTTCTGCTTGTTAATGCGGATTTCGGAGCGACAAGATTTGTGGAGGATCTGCGGGTTTCCGCGGGTTTGGAGGGTCTTGCGGAGTTGGTGGAGGATTACGAGTTCGAGGATGCGCTTCTGCTGCTGAGGAAAATGAGGGGAAAGCTTTAGACCGCTACTACCGGAAACCTGCAAAAAATAGCAAAAGTTTCAGGCAGAACTCACATATGCTTGATTTTCCATTTTCAATTATCAATTTTCAATTCCGGCTTGCCCGGGTTAGGTACGGCCTCCGGCGGGTGCGGCCTCCGGCGGGGGACTTTCTGTTGCGCGACAGAAAGTACCCAAAGAGCGCGCCGGGAGAGGGGTTCCGTACCCCCTCTCCCGGGCCCACTCCCGAACGGCCTGGGGGCTTCGGCCCCCTTGGGAACCCCCGGGGATGGGAACCGGGGGCAACTGTGCAAGTAAACAACAAAAAGTTACATAAAATATTTTTTTGTTACCTATTGACATTCTTTTGGGAGAGTATATTATATGGGTGGGACGAGTTACGCCTGATAAGGTAAATATTGGAAATAACCTGTCAAACCGCGCAATTTAGCCCGTAGAATGGTGTTTTTTCGGCCACGGCGAGCCTGCGAAAAATGAAAGAGACAAGAAGAAAAAGAGTCTCACGCGGGTGGAGAACCACAACTCCAGAAAAAAAGAGGCGAAAAATATTTTTTGGGGGTTTGCTCAAAATGAAAAAGAAAAGACTATTGGCAATACTGATGGCGGTGGCAATGATCGCGGTGTTTATGATCCCATCGATGATAGCGCCAACAGCAGCGGCAGCAGATGCGGTTCCTATTGGCACGATAGTATGGAGAAGCATCAGTTTCCATCACGGTTACAGCAGCAATGGCGGCGGCCCATCACAGGATAAAGAGATGGAGGGCATAACTGGCTGGACTACTGAAAATGGCAAGACTGACGTAGCGTGGGTAAAGAGTGACGACAGTTATAAGTTGGCCCTAAAAAAAATCACCGACACTTGCTGGGAACTGCAGGAAACTGTCTTCTACTGCCCATATGATGGTTGTGGTAGCAACCTATGGGTAACGTACAGCGACGCGAGCGGAGTTCCCGATGGCAAAAATATACAGCTTGTACATCCTATGCCGGAGTTGACAGGTACGCTCACGATTAATAAAAGCTGGGTGCATACAATCGGGGGCGTCGCACAGACAATCGATAACAGTTATATCGCCAAGTTTGAGGTAACGGGGCCTAACGATTACGACGAGTTCTTCACTATTAACGGCAACGACAAGGTTGTGATACCAGACCTGTCGCCCGGGACATATACGATCAAGGAAATCCAACCCGACAGCGGATACATCACAGTTCCTGCAAGCCTTGTGAGGGAAGTGACTCTAGATACAACGCACCTCACGGGGTCGGCATCGTTTACTAACACAAAAATCGAACCGTGCTTCTCAATCAAGAAGATTGCTGAAGGCGGAGATGGAACTTTCTTATTTACATATCAAATCGGCTCAGGACCGAGTGTTACAGTAATAATTAATACTGCGGTCAAATCGGACGCGGGACCGTATACGCTTCCCGCTAATTTTACCGGAACAGTTACAATCAAAGAAATCAAGAAAGACGACGGTTGGACTTACGATAGCGAGCTAACTCGTACGTTGAATTTTGTAGACGGGCTATGCAACGGGAGCAGCAATCCTGTAGTTCAGTTTACCAACACCAAAGAGCCGCCGCCGACGCCCGCTAATGGGAAACTTGATGTGACTTTCAACAAGTTTATCGGGGAGATTGGAACCCCACCGGATATCGACGGACAATTCAGTTTCAAGCTCACAAAGGATGACGACACCAACTTTACGGAAAAGACACTCACAAACGTCAGATCAGATGTAACCTATACATTTTCATGGGAAAGCGAAACTGAACTTGAAGCACTTGCGGGTTCGTATACGATTAAGGAAGACAGTAACGCGAATTGGAGTTCAAGTCCTGATAATCTGAGCTTTACGCTTGAAAAGGTCACGCCAGCAGAGAGCAGCACACCGACATTAAAGCTGGTTTGGGGGGACGACGCGCAGGCCACAGTGGACGAAGAGCTGGGTACACCGGTGATCATCAATACTAGAACAGATTCTGAATCATTCAACCTGCAAGTCGTTAAGACTTTCTCCGGCGTTACAAGCCTGCCTGCTGATTTCCAAATCACGGTGACAGGCCCGGACGATTCCATCAGAACATTGGTCTTGTCCGGTGGAGACGGAATAAACACATTTAGCCCTACCACGAGCACCATCGGCACGAATACGGGTACCTATACGTGGACTTTCAACGACGTCGCCCAGGGTGATTACACAGCAACCGAGACTAACTACCCGATTTCAGGTTACACAAGAAGCGGCTCGCTGACAACCATACCCGGGAATGTCCCAGTAGATGTGGATATTTACAACACACTGACACTCGCATTTAATAACGTCTACAGCACCGGTAGAATAGTCGACTATACGGGCAACCTTACCATTAGCAAGTCTTTCGCCGGCGCCCTCACTTCCGCGCCGAGCGGCTGGAACGCCACGTTTACGGTTACAGGTTCCAACTTTAGCAGGACACTCTCGTACAGCCAGTTGCCGATAACCCTGACCGGTCTCACGCCTGGTTCATACACAGTGACCGAGTCAAATTTGAGCGATATAACCGGTTATACTTTCGGGGGTTCAACCGGAGAGGGCAGTTATGATGTCAGGGCGAATAGTACCACAGCCGCTAACATCGAAAACACTTACAACGCAGAAATCACCACCGAGATCGGTAACTTAGAGACTCCGCTAATCGGTTTCGTTCCGACCCCGCTCGCTGAAACACCGACTATTGATG
>Ga0123357_10014675_pt1 | contig 10236 bp, 5 predicted proteins | sample TergutEmb28metaG_FD_89873 | JGI IMG/M metagenome (GOLD analysis project Ga0123357, IMG submission 89873) | Embiratermes neotenicus P4 segment gut microbial communities from Petit-Saut dam, French Guiana - Emb289 P4 | ecosystem: Host-associated > Arthropoda: Insects > Digestive system > Gut ... | reverse complement strand
GCACTACATCCACAGCGACATCCACAGCGACATCCCCCGACCCGTCCGCCACGGCATCGACCCGGTCGCCGGCGGCGTCCGCGGGACGGGCCAAGGCGCTGGCCGAGCGGCCGTGGTCGGCGGCGGAGACGACCGCACGCTCACCCGTGGCCGCAGTGATCAAGGCGGTGACCACGGTGGTGGCGGCATCTTCCGGATCAGCGGAATTGATCAGCTCCAGGTGGCGCGCGACCAGATCGGCACGCACCAGCACACCCGCCGGATCGGCGCCCACGCGCGTCACCAGCCGCCCGACGCCGCCAAGCGCCGCGAAGGCGACCGCCGCGTTCGCCGCCGGCCCGCCGGCCGCCGTGCTGACCGCGCGGGCCACCACCTTCTCATCGGCCGCTGGTATCTGATCGACCAACTGGACGACGTCAAGGGTGCTCAGTCCGACGAATATCCCCTTGGGGGCACGGGTCATACCTCAGTCTCCCGCGTCAAGCTTCGCGCCAGCCGGGCGCACGGCGCAACCGCGCGACGCAGCCGCGCGACCCAGCCGCGACAGTCGGGCGCGCGACTCAACCACGAGACGGCCCAACCGCGCGGCCCAGTCGCGCCAGGCCGACGGGAGTCACTTCTGGGGCACGTCGTCGCGCTGCTCGCCGTCGAGCGGCTCGTCGCACTCCAGCACGTAGCGGTCGCGGTCCTCGTCCGCGGTGGGCACTTGGAACACATCGACGCAACGAGCTCCCCAGAGCGCCTCGAAGCGCTCGGCGGTGAGTCCGCACGCGCGCCAATGCCGGGCGTCGCGAGGCAGGTGGCCGCCAGCCCGCCAGGGCGCCGCGCTGCGGGCGTCGAAACCGAACCGGTCCCATTCCAGCGCCTCAAACGGGTTAGCCACCCCATGCTCGCGCCACCGGGCCGCTTCCATCACGAAAATGCCGACGGCGCTCCAGCCGACGGCGGCGGCCCAGGTGAATCCCGCGGCGGCCCAGGCACGCGCCGCCGGCCCGGTGAACTGGTGCTCGATCCACGGCGCGGCGCGGCGCGGTCCCCATTTGATGGCGACGAAGCTGCCGGCCAGTGCCGGAACATCGGTGATCGGGAGCCACGCGGCGGCATCAACCGGGCCCATGCCGCAGTGCAGCCACCCGTAGGCATCGTCCCGGGCCAGCCCCAGCCGTCGCCACGCCACCAGGTCCCGCTGCCACAGGGAACGCAGCATCGCCCGATCCATTGCCTCGGGTTCCGCGAGGTAGATTGCCACGGCGGTTGCGCTCCTCCGATGTCAGGCGCTCACGGGTGAACGCCTACATAGATAACGAGCGTCTAAGCCCGGTCTGGCACACCCGTTTTCACGAATTTGTGCCTCAATTCACACTCGATCCGGCCGTGCCCAACTGTGCGTTCCTGATGCGGCGCCCCGTGTCGCCAACGCCGGCCGTCACAGGTACTGGCCGGTGCCGCGGGACTCGCCCTCCTCCGGGCCGCCCAGCCCGGCGCCGGCCGGTCCGGGGTGGCCGACCGGCGCGCCGGCGATGATCTGCCCGCCCGGCCCGATGACGATTTGGCCACCGCCGGCGACGTGCCCGGGAAGGGCGTGCGCGCGCATCTGCTCCAACTGCGCGCGCGCGGCCATCTGCTGCGCGATCAGCGCGGTCTGGATGCCGTGGAACAGCCCCTCCAGCCAGCCGACGAGCTGCGCCTGCGCTATGCGCAGCTCTGCCTCGGACGGCACATCGTCTCCGAACGGAAGGGTGAAACGGTCCAGTTCGGCGCTCAGCTCTGGCGCCAAGCCGTCCTCCAGCTCCCGGATCGAGGTCTCGTGGATCTCCCGCAGCCGCTGCCGGCCGGCCTCGTCGAGCGGCGCGGCACGGACCTCCTCAAGCAACTGTTTGATCATCGTCCCGATGCGCATCACCTTGGCTGGCTGCTCGACCATCGAGGTGACCTCCATGGAGTCGCCGCGGTCGGCGGCCGGCTCTGGGTCAGGCGTTTCCGTCCCGTCGGTCTGGGGCAGGGGCGTGGACAGCTGCGCGGGCTCGACATCATCAGTCATGGCAACCAGTGTGCTCCGCCGATGGGCCAACGACCGGCCGGGCGACCCCAGCGGGGCTCGGACGACCGGCCGGGCGACCCCAGCGGAGCTCGGACGACCGCCGAGGGGCCTGCGCCGAGCCTCCGAGCCGGGCAGCTAGCATGAATTTTGCCGGGGTCAAGCTGTTCCAGTCAGGGACGGTCATGTTGCTCTGGCCCCAATCGGAGCCATCGGGGCAGGAACAATAAGGACATGAGTATCGACTCGGCGCGGATCCGTGGCCAGTACCCGACGCTTGGCGCGGGCACCGTCTACCTAGAGGGCAGCTATGCCGCGTTGCAGCCCGAGAGCGTGATTCGTGCGATCACCACGGCGCTGCGCGCCGCTCCGGCGCAGCCCGGATCGCGGTCGGCCCGTTCCCAGCGCGGCGGGGTGATCGTGGCGCAAGCGCGCGACGCGGTGGGGGACCTGCTCGGGGTGCCGGGGGATTGTGTGGCTTTCGGGGGCAACGTCGCGACCCTGCTCGGCCGGCTGTCCACCGCGTTGGCCCGGGACTGGCAGCTCGGCGACCAGATCGTGCTCAGCCGGATGGACCACGAGGCGAACCAACGGCCGTGGCTCGCGGCGGCTCGCGGCGCCGGGGCGATAGTCGACTGGGTCGAGGTGGACCCGGCCACCGGAAACTTGCCGCTCCCCCGGTACGAGCAACTGCTCGGTTCGAACACCAGGGTGGTGACCGTGCCGCTGGCCAACCCGACCACCGGACAGCTCCCCGACTTGCGCGCGATCGCGGACCAGGCGCACGCGGTGGGCGCGCTGGTGGTGCTGGACGCCGGCGCCGCGATCCCCCACTTGCCCATTGATCTGATGACCAACGGCGCGGATCTGGTCGTGGTCTCGGCGAACCGCTTCGGCGGGCCCACCGTGGCCGCGCTGGTGGCCCGGCCCGGGCTGCTGGCGCAGATCGAGGACATGGCCGGCGCGGGCTGCGTGGAATCCGGATCGCTGCCGGTCGAGCTGCTGCCCGGGGTGACCGCCGCCGTCGAGCACCTCGCCGGCTTGGACGAGGTCGCGGTGGGAACCCGTCGGCAGCGGCTGATTTCCTCGATCCGTGCCTCCGGAGCGCGGCAATCGTTGCTGTTCAGCGCGTTGTCGGCCCCGCTGCGGACCATGCCCGCGGTGACCGTGCTGGGCGGCGCGGGGGATCGGGTCCCGGTGGCCGCGTTCGCCGTTCGCGGGTGCCGCGCCGACGAGGTCGCCGACTTTCTCTTGGAGCGCGGGATAACCGTGTGGACGGGGCCAACCGGCATGGACGGATTGATTTCCGCGCTCACCCGCGGTGGGGTCAGCGCCGCGGATGTGGTGCACATCGGGCTCATGCCGCACAGCTCGACCAGCGACGTCGACCGCTTCGCCAGCGCGATGCGCGAGTTGACCGCGTCGGTGTGATCCGCGCGGCGCGCACAGCGCACGGACCGCGCTTCCGCGTTGGGCAGTGACGCGCGCCGGATGACGCGCGTCCGGATCGAGCACCTCGAAGCACTGGCAACGCGCGGTTTCCGCGACCCACCCGCGCGGATGCGGTCACGACGCCGCTCACACAGAAACGACACAGACATGTTTGGGTCAGAACGTCACCGTCGCGGCGTCGTTACTCATGGGGGGGGCCTCAGCAGCACGACGCTTGCTGACGGTGCGACCACGTGCCAGGAGGACCCCGACGATGTCGACGCCGAAGGCGCGTGCGCGCCCCCGGGGCCCCCGGTCCCCGCTGGAGCCAGACCGGGTCAAGTTCGCCTCACGAACACTCCGCGCCAAGCGCCTGATCGGATCGGTCGTGGCGGCCGCATTGGGCGCCGCCGGCTTCGCGGTGATGTTCCACGGCCATGACGCGGCGGACGCGTACACGACGCTCACCACCACCGGGGTGACCTCGACCGCCACCACCTACGCCAACAACCTGTCGTCAACGGTGAGCGAGACGTTCCCTTCTGGGCTGCGGAGCACGCTGAGCGTGCAGGCCCAGAGTTCCATCGCCGGTTCGATGGTGACCGCCTACCAGGCAACCTCATACAACACCGGGGTGCTCTCCACCACCGTGGCAAGTTCGTGGCCGATGATCTACTACGGTCTGATTCCCGGCTCGCGGATCACCACGGTCGCCCAGTCCCAGGCGTTCGTGCGGACGCTGGAGAGCGGCTTCGGGCTGTCCTCGCCCGGATGGTCACAGTTCAAGGACGTGGGAACGGTGCGCCTGTCGTTCTCCCGGCCGCTGGCCAACCCGATCATCACCGTCGGCGGGCCGGGGCTGTGGTGCATCGGCGCGACATCCGGGTCACCGGTGTCCAACGGCGCGCAGTGCAATGGCAACGCCATCGTGGGAGTATTGAGTTTCAACCCCCAATACACTTTCACGGCCACCGCAGTGGGCGGGTCAGCGGTCACGCCAACGCTTTCCGTGCCCACCGGTGCGGCCGGCAGCGCGCGATATTACGCGGCCACCGGAAACGTGTATGGGCCATCGGTGAACAATCTGGTGCAAGCGTATAATTCAACCCCAGAACCAGTGTCGTCATTACTCACCGCGCTCCGTCAGTCATACACCCTGGCCAACACCGACCCGGCCAATAACAATGCGGCCAGCGTGGTGTCCAAGGTGCAGATCAACACTGGCGGCCAGGCGGTCACCTCGGTCGATATACAACTGTCCTACCAAATGGTTGACTTCGGCCCGTCGACGTCGACCATGGTGTCGGCCATAAACACGACGAATGGCGGCCTGTCGGCCACCTACGACCCCTTCTACACGTTGTTCAACCAGCAGCACTCGGTGGAGGTCTCCGGGGTGAGCACCCCCGCGTCGTACGGTGTCGCGGCGAACTCCATGTCGGCCAACTCGGCGGGCGACTACGGGGCGACCGGCGCCGCGGATGGTTTGGCCATCGGTGGCAACGTGGTCCCGTACTACCCGGCGACCGCGAACAACACGACGCCGCCCCCGGCCCCGACCGCCGCCAACAATTCCAACGCGGGCTACGACGGCGTGACCGCGGCGCAACTGACCACGCTGGGGGTCCAGGCCGCCCCCGCGAATGTGGGCCAACCGATCAGTTTGACGCTGCCGTTGGCCAATGTGGCCCAGCCCGCCACGTTGACTGGGTATCTGGATTTTCAGGCCGGCGGCGTGTTCACCGGGACGAACAATCAGGCGACGACCCAGGTGCCCGCTGGCGCGACCTCGGCCACCCTGACCTGGACCGTGCCGAGCAATGTGGCGACCACTCAGAAGGCCTCCTGGCTGCGGCTGCGGTTGCAATACGGCGCCACTGGTTCGACCACGCCCCCAGCCCTGGCGCCGACCGGTTGGCAGGATTCGGGGGAGACCGAGGACTACCCAATCACTTTGGACGCGCCGAATCCCGCCCTGTCGTTGACCAAGCAGGTGTGCGCGAGCTACGACGCGAATAGCCAACCGACGTGCGCCGCGGGAAGCGATGCCGGTTGGGCGAAAAGCGCCACCATCCCCTATGGCGCGGACGCGCTGTGGCGTGTCACGGCCACCAATGACGGCAACACCGCGCTCACCCAGGTGCGGCTGTCCGCCGAGCAGCTCTCCGGCGGAACCGGCTACACGACCGCTGGGGTGGCCCCGGACCCGACCGGGGTCTACTCGTTCGGCCTGCTGGCCACGGGGCAGTCCAAGAGCGCGCTGCTCACCACCGCCGGCGTGACCGAGTCCAGGACCGCGATCACCAACACCGCGCGGGCGAGCGGCCTGCCGTCCGATGCCGCGGGGACGCCCACCTCCAGCACGCCGGTGGACTCCGATCCCGACACCGCGACGGCCATCACCAAGGGATCGCCAATACCGCCGAATTGCGGCAACAGTGACGTTTTCGTGGAATCAACCACGATGGCGCAGGGCGCGCCGATCGACCTGCTGCGCTACGACAGCAACGGCAACCTGCTCGCGACGGCGCCGCTGCAGACACCACCCGGCTACACCCCGGACGGTTGGCCGTACGGGGACATCGCCATCAGCGTCGACGAGAGCACGGCATACGCGATCACCAGCGACGGGACCCGGCTGGACCGGTACGACACCACCGACGGCGCGTTCCTCGGCTCCATCGCGGTGTCCGGGCTGCCGCCGGGCGGCGCGACCTGGAACGCGCTGTCCTTCGACCCGAGCGGGAACCTGCTGACCGGCGGGCTGAACACCACCGGCATTTTCGTGATCGACATGTCGACCGAGGGAACCGGCCAGGTGAGCGGCTCGAAGATCGCGGACTACCCCGACGCGTCCACCTCGGCGGGCGATTTCATGACCATCGACGGCGGCGACATCATCGCCTCGGCGACCCCGAGCAGCGGCGCCCCCGACACTTCGATTTTGTACCGGATACACCCGAACGGAGGCGGGACGTACACCATATTCGAGATCGGCACCATCCCGCTGTCCTGGGGCCTGGCGAAATCGGGCAACTACATCTTCTCCGCGTCGGGCAACGACCGGACCTTGGTGAAGATCCCGATCCCTGAGCTGCCGGACGCATACACCGCCGCGTCGCTGTCGGACCGCTACACGATCGTCGCCACCTACACCGGTCCGGGCGACTCATGGTGGGGCGCCGGGTCGGCCGAGGACGGCGCCCCGAACTGTGAGGCGGGCATCTATGCCCTGACCAAGGCAGCGGACCCGCCGTCCGGCTCAGTGGTCTCGCCGGGCGCCACGATCAGCTACACGGTCACCGCGACCGATGCCGAGAGCGGCAACCCGGTCACCGGCCTGGTCATCACCGACGACCTGTCCGAGGTGGCGAGCCACGCCGCGTTCGTGGCCGGATCGGCGCGGCTCACGGTCGGCGCCGCGCCCCCGGTGGGGGTACCCGACCCAGGACCGGACCACCTGCTGGTCACCGCGCCGGTCACCCTGGCCGCCGGGGAGTCCGCCGTGCTGACCTACCAGGTCACGGTCAGCTCCGACGCCTATTTCGTCACGCTGCGCAATTCCGTAACCGCGCTGGCCACCAGCCCGCAAGGCGACTACGGACCGGCCGGGCACGGCACGTGCGACCCGTATCCGTGCCGCACCGAGCACACCACGCCAGGCGTGCTCAGTGTGGAGAAAGTGGCCAAGAACCCCGCCGGCGCCTGGGCCCCGATCGGGGGCTCGACCTTCCAACTGCTGGCCGACGACGGTGGCTCGCCGGGCGCCCCTATCGCGACCCTTCCGGTCGCTCCGGTCGGCCCGGCCAGCCCGGGACTGTTCCAGATCGTCGGCATCCGGCCCGGCGACTACTGGCTGACCGAGACCGCCGCCCCGGCCGGCTACCAGCTGCTGGCCGAGGCGGTGCGTTTCACGGTGGCCGCCGACGGTTCGGTGACGATCGGAGCCGGCGGCGCTGGGGTGGCCACCGCGGCGGCGAGCGACGCGCTCGGCCACTTTCTGATCACCGTTCGGGATGTGCCGGCGTTCTCGCTGCCGATGACGGGTGGCTCGGCCAACGACGCCTACGCGCGGACCGGGGCGCTGCTGCTCCTGGCCGCTATCGCGCTGGGGGTGCTGGCCCGCCGACCGGCCGCGCGCCGCTAGCGGCGCGCGGCCGCGACGTCGATGACATCACCCTCAGCGGCCGGCACCGACACCAGTGCGCCCACTGACCGGACACCCACCACCCGGACACCCACCGCGTGATCAAGCGTTTTCGCCAAGCGTCTGAGCGAAAACGCTTGATCACGTCGTTTCGCGCCCCGTGTCGCCGACCTCGGCCCCGTGGGGAGCAGCTCGGCGGCGGCCGCCGTCATGGCCCGCGATGAGGCGATCGCGGGGGTGGCCAGATACTGGGGTGAAGGAACACGACGAGGGGCAGGCAACGCCATGCAAGCAATTGAGATCGGGGTCGGACCGCTCACCGAGGCCGAGGTGCTGGCCATCGCCCGGCACGGTGCTGCGGTGGCGCTCACCGACGCGGCGCTGGCCGCCATCGACGGCTCCCGCGCGATCATCGAGGCGCTCGCCGAGGACCCGGTGCCGCACTACGGCATCTCCACCGGTTTCGGGGCGCTGGCCACCAAGCACATCGCGCCGGCGCAACGGGCCGCGTTGCAGCGCTCGCTCATCCGCTCGCACGCCGCCAGCTCCGGGCCGGAGGTCGAGCGGGAGGTGGTGCGGGCGATGATGGCGCTTCGGCTGTCCACCCTGGCCACCGGGCGCACCGGCGTCCGCCGCGGCACCGCGCTCGCGCTCGCCGGGCTGCTCAACGCCGGGATCACCCCGGTGGTGCGTGAGTTCGGTTCCCTGGGCTGCTCGGGCGACCTCGCGCCGCTGGCGCATGTCGCGCTGGTCCTGATCGGCGAGGGCGAGGCGCGCGACGCCAGCGGGGCGCCGTGCCGCGCCGCCGACGCGCTGGCGGCGGCCGGGTTGGAGCCGATCCAGTTGGTCGAGAAGGAGGGCCTGGCGCTGATCAACGGCACCGACGGGATGCTCGGCCAACTGCTACTCGCCTGCGCCGACCTGGACTTGTTGCTGCGCACCGCCGACCTGAGCGCGGCGATGAGCGTGGAGGCGATGCTGGGCACCGAGCGGGTCTTCGCGGCAGACCTGCAGGCGCTGCGCCCGCACCCCGGCCAGGCGGCGGCGGCGGCGAACATGTGCGCCCTGCTCGCCGGCTCGCCGATCATCGCCGCGCACCCCGAGCAGGGCCGCGTCTACGTGCAGGACGCCTACTCGATGCGCTGCGCCCCCCAGGTCGCCGGCGCGGCGCGCGACACCCTCGCCCACGCGCGGGTGGTGGCCACGCGCGAGCTGGCCTCGGCCATCGACAACCCCGTGGTCACCCCGGACGGCCGGGTCGAGTCCAACGGCAACTTCCACGGCGCGCCGATCGCCTTCGTGTTGGACTTCTTGGCCATCGCCGCCGCCGATGTGGCCTCGATCAGCGAGCGGCGCACCGACCGGATGCTGGACGTGGCGCGCAGTCGGGGCCTGCCGCCGTTCCTCGCCGCGGACCCCGGCGTCGATTCCGGGCACATGATCGCCCAGTACACCCAGGCCGCGCTGGTCTCCGAGCTCAAGCGGCTGGCGGCGCCGGCGTCGGTGGACTCCATCCCGACCTCGGCGATGCAGGAGGACCACGTGTCGATGGGGTGGTCGGCGGCCCGCAAGCTGCGCCGCGGCGTCGACGCGCTGACCCAGGTGCTGGCCATCGAGCTGCTCACCGCGGCCCGCGCGCTAGACCTGCGCGCCCCCGCGCGACCCGGTCCCGCCACCGGCGCGGTGGTCGCCGCGCTGCGCCACTCGGTGGGCGGGCCGGGACCGGACCGGCCGCTCTCCCCGGAGATCGAGGCCGCCGTCGAGTTCGTGCGCAGCGGCGCGGCGGTCGCCGCCGCCGACAGCGCGTTGTCCGAGCCGCTGGAATAGCAGCTAGATTGGGTCATGATCATGCGAATCCGCTAGGATTCCCAACATTTTCGCATGATCATGATGAAGCGACCGTCCCGACGGAGAGGCCGCTCATGACGGAAAGAGAGGGTCACCGATGACTCGCACCGTTCGCGCCCCGCGCGGCACCACCCTCACCGCCCTCGACTGGCAGACCGAGGCGCCGCTGCGGATGATCCAAAACAACCTCGACGCCGAGGTGGCCGAGCATCCCGAACAACTGATCGTCTATGGCGGGTCCGGCAAGGCCGCCCGGAACTGGCCCAGCTTTGACGCGATCATCCGCACCCTCACCACGCTCAAACTGGACGAGACGCTGCTGGTGCAAAGCGGCAAACCGGTCGGCGTGCTGCGCACCCACGAGTGGGCGCCCCGGGTGCTGATCGCCAACTCCAACCTGGTCGGCGACTGGGCGAACTGGGAGGAGTTCCGCCGCCTGGAGGCGCTCGGCCTGATCATGTTCGGGCAGATGACCGCCGGCTCGTGGATCTACATCGGCACTCAAGGCATCCTGCAGGGCACCTACGAGACGTTCGCGGCGGTGGCCGCCAAACGGTTCGGCGGGACGCTGGCCGGCACGATCGCGCTCACCGCCGGGCTGGGCGGCATGGGCGGCGCGCAGCCGCTGGCCGTCACCATGAACGGCGGCGTCGCCATCTGCGTCGAATGCGATCCCAGCCGCATCGCCCGCCGCATCGACCACGGGTTCCTGGACGTGCAGGCATCCTCGCTGGCCGACGCGTTGCACCGCGCGGTCGAGGCCCGGGACGCG